>Ga0164241_10000238_pt1 | contig 126507 bp, 121 predicted proteins | sample OricomyardsoilBY_FD_108780 | JGI IMG/M metagenome (GOLD analysis project Ga0164241, IMG submission 108780) | Backyard soil microbial communities from Emeryville, California, USA - Original compost - Back yard soil (BY) | ecosystem: Environmental > Terrestrial > Soil > Unclassified | place... | reverse complement strand
GACTACTGGACCTACGGGGCCGACTGGTGACACTGGGGCTACTGGACCTACGGGGCCGACTGGTGACACTGGGGCTACTGGACTTACGGGGCCGACTGGTGACACTGGGGCTACTGGACCAACTGGAGCTACTGGACCTACTGGGGCTACTGGACCTACTGGACCTACTGGACCATCAGGACTAGGACTTCCAGCAGGACTATATGCATTTAACTCCGCTGGGATTTCTTTGGATCTTGGACTTAATGCTCCAGTACCATTTAATACTGTTGGATCTCAGTTTGGTACAGCAATTTCTCAATTAGATGCTGATACTTTCGTAATTAGTGAAACTGGATTCTATAAAATTACTGTTATCGTATACACTGCAGCAGTAAGTCTATTAGGAGGTCTTACAATCCAAGTGAACGGAGTACCTGTACCAGGTACTGGAACGAGTTTAATTTCAGTTGGATCACCTATCGTTGTTCAAGCCATTACGCAAATTACGACAACTCCATCATTAGTTGAAGTAATTGTTACAGGACTTGGGTTATCATTAGCTCTTGGCACGAGTGCATCCATTATTATTGAAAAAATTGCTTAATTTTTTACTTAGCAGTAAAACTGATATCAGTTTTACTGCTTTTTCAATTTCAAATTCAATCATGAAACGTTCATTATGTACATAATCATATTGTTGTATGACATTTTGCAGGAGGCACAAATATGGAAAGTAAATCTGCTGTTCAGCTTTACCTCGAATTGCTAAAAAAGACAATTTTATTTGAAATATGGTTAGAATATGAGGCATACTTACCCGCATCTCTACATATTTCGAAAGAACCAGAATTCGAACCAGTTACAGTCCCCCTCCCTTTATTCATTAAGCAATATGCTGAAAACCATAACTTAAAAATTGTAAAACCAAATGTTTCAAAAAGTGAACGCCATGATGGAATGGATTGGCCAAGAGCAGCACATAGCATGATTGGTCGAGAACGTATGAACCAATTACAAGAGGCGATGGAAACCGTTGTTCGTGAAAATATAGAAGGTGATTTTATTGAAACAGGTGTATGGCGCGGAGGATCATGCATTTTTATGAATGGTTTTTTACAAGCAAACAACATTACGGATCGTAATGTGTGGGTTGCAGATTCATTTGAAGGTTTGCCAGCACCGAATCTAGAACAATATCCAAAAGATTACGGTGATTATTTACACACATTCGATTACTTACGCGTCTCTTTAGAACAAGTACAAGAGAATTTCAAAAAATATGATTTACTAAATAATCAAGTGAAATTTTTAAAAGGCTGGTTTAAAGATACTTTACCAACAGCACCAATTGAAAAAATTGCAATTGCACGGCTTGATGGTGATATGTATGAATCCACAATGGATGGTCTCGTGAACTTATATGATAAAGTTTCTAAAGGTGGCTATATAATTATCGATGACTACGGGCTACCACCATGCGCTGAGGCTGTGACAGACTTTAGAAATCAACGGAATTTAAAAGCCCCTATTACTAAAATTGATGTATTTGGTGTTTATTGGAGAAAAGAATAAAAAAGATTTAATCTATAGGAGATTCCATTTTCACTCATTCTTCTCTTACTTCTAATCCAATTAAGTATTCTTTTTCGGAATCTCCCTACATATAACAATTGTTTTCCTGTGTTCTCTCACTACAAATTGAAAATTTTATTAATAGATTTACTGCATCTTCTCATACAAGAAAGGGGTATACTCATGAGCGAACTTAACAAAGAAATGACTTTACTCCCCCCTCCTGAACTCGTCCAATATGTAGGTGGCGACTTCAAAAAAGTTGGAAAAGAGTTCCTAAAGCATTTTATTCAAATTGGCGCTTTAAAACCAAATGAAAAAGTATTAGATGTAGGCTGCGGCGTCGGCCGAATGGCTGTACCATTATTGAATTACTTACATGATGATGGAGCGTATTATGGATTTGATTTGTTTAAAGATGGAATTACTTGGTGTCAAAATAACATTTCAACTATGCGTAATAATTTTCACTTTGAACATGTTGACATATACAATCAATTCTATAATCCAGAAGGAAAAGAAGATGCCTCTCAATATCGTTTTCCCTATGAAGACGGGACATTCGATTTTATCTTTTTAACTTCTGTATTTACGCATCTTCTCCCAAAAGAATTAGAACATTACGTATCTGAAATTGTACGTGTATTAAAAAAAGACGGGAGATGTTTCATTACATTCTTTCTTATAAATCCTGAATCGTCCTATTATTTAAATGCAGGACAAAGTACACTAGGTTTTTATCATCGAATCGAAAATTGCTACGTTGTAAATAAAGATATTCCGAATTTCGCAGTTGCTTATCCTGAGACAGATATTTGCAATCTATTGAATAAGTACGGCCTAGAAATAATCAATAAGCCGCATTACGGTTTATGGTGCGGCAGACATGAATATACAAGTTACCAAGATATTGTTCTTACAAAAAAAAGCTTCTGAAAGGAAGTTATGTATGATAAATGAAAAAAATCCACCTCTCGTTTCCATCCTTATTCCCACTTATAATCGGCCTCATTATTTCAAAATTGCTCTAGAAAGTGCATTGGCACAAACTTATTCTAATATTGAAATCATCATCGGAGATGATAGTACAAATGATGAAACAGCAACTTTAATACGTGAACAATACTTACCAAATTATAAAAATATAACATACATTCGAAATATCCCTACTCTAGGACAATTTCACAATGACCTTATGCTCATAGAAAAATCAAATGGTGAGTATATAAATTTTTTAATGGACGATGACGTGTTTTATAAGCATAAAATACAAAAAATGATGGCCTATTTTGAGCAAGATCCCAATAAAAACCTTGCTCTTGTTACTTCTTATCGAGTACGTATTGATGATCATGGAAATCTAATAGGTGATTCCCATCCAACACAAAGGTTATATAGTGAAGATACCCCATTAAACGGGATATTTTTAGGTAATTGGATGTTAAAGGGCGGACACAACATTATCGGTGAGCCTACAACTACTTTGTTCCGAAAGGAATTGCTCACTGAACCTTTTGGCACCCTTAAAGAGCGACAATATTCTTGTAGTGTTGATATGGCCTCATGGATTTCTTTACTTTCTAAAGGAAATGCAATATACATTTCTGAGCCTTTAAGTCAATTTCGCTACCATGCTGGACAACAAATACACAATAAGCTCCTTCAAGGTTGTGAAGATTTCACACACCTTGTTATAACAGCAAAAGAATATGGCTTTTTACAAAATACTACGGACTATAGAGCAGCTCTACTTAGTGCTTACCAATGGTGTAAAAGTTCCTTAAAATACTATCTTCATCAACTAGATATTTTTCCTGACGCACATGTACGTCTTTCCCATTGTTTGGATATAATTATTAAAGAGTTAAACAATTAAACTACTCTGCAAAATCAAAAGTGTATGGACTATATGTGAATTATTTGTATAGTTCATACATTCTTTCTCATACTATAAAGTGAAACTTTAATCAGTGGGGGTTTTGTTCATCCCCCACTGATTATCAGCTCTCACCAATCGGGCTTTTACGGGCAGTTGATCCCCCACCGAACTTCTTCGCTTTCGCTGAATTTTGAGGTGGGGGTCTTACTGCCCATTAATGCGGGATAAAATCCATTACTATAAAGAGCAGTAGAAAGGAATACCTACATTGAAAGATCCAAATTCTCAATATCAAATAGACTACGTATTACTATTTATTTTATTTGCCATTGGGATTGTTAGTTGTTGTGCTATTGCAAGTGCGCAAGCCTCTTTACCGCCATTTTTACAAAACGTCAATTTTGTACTAAAACAAATCCAATGGTATTTCATTGGATTTATAGCCATTGGTGTTATTATGATTATCGATTTCGACCGTTATCAAAAAATCGCTTGGTATTTGTACAGCTTTGCAATGGTACTACTTATTGGACTAGAACTTCAAGTACCAGGTGCCGTTACAATTAAAGGCGCTACAGCTTGGTACAGGCTCCCAGGCATCGGAAATTTTCAGCCTTCTGAAATTATGAAATTATTTTTAATTATCGTCATTGGACGAATTATAGCAAACCATAATGAGAAATATTTTCTCCAAACAATACATGACGATTTTTTACTACTTGGAAAAATATTTGCAACAAGTTTGCCACCACTACTACTCATCGCAAAGGAACCAGATTTAGGAAATACAATGGTCATTTCAGCGATGCTTGCAGCAATGATACTAGTTTCTGGCATACGATGGCGTTTTATTTTCGGATTAGTTTCAGCTACTTTCGTGGCTGGATCTACATTAATATATATTTTTTTTACTCACACAGATTTCTTTAAAGCACATATTTTAAAAGAATATCAATTAAATCGCTTCTACGGATGGTTAGCACCTTACAAATATGATGCACAAGGATATCAATTAAGACAAGCATTCTTAGCGACTGGATCCGGAGAAATGCAAGGAAAAGGGTGGGAAAATGGACAAGTATATTTTCCAGAACCACATACAGATTTTATTTTCACTAATGTCGCTGAACAATTTGGATTTCTAGGCGCAAGTGTCATTATTTCTCTTTTTTTCTTACTCATTTTTCGAATGATTCATATTGCTTTAGAAAGTAATGACCCTTTTGGTAGTTACATTTGCGCTGGTACAATCGGAATGTTTACTTTCCAAGTATTCCAAAATATCGGGATGACAATCGGATTACTTCCCATTACAGGGATAACATTACCTCTTATGAGCTACGGAGGAAGTTCACTGCTTACATACATGATTGCGATTGGGTTCATTTTAAATGTTCGCTCAAGAACGAAAATCTTTATGTTTAAATGAACAACACAAAAACGCTATATTTTTATCTCTATCCTTTTTTAGATATACTAATGAAAAATACGATGGAGGTTTAAATATGAAATATGACATTATAGGAGATATTCATGGATGTTTCCAAGAGTTTCAAAATTTAACAGAGAAGCTAGGATATAACTGGAGTAGCGGTCTACCGGTTCACCCTGACCAACGCAAACTTGCATTCGTTGGCGATATTACAGACCGTGGTCCTCATTCATTACGTATGATTGAAATTGTATGGGAACTTGTCATACATAAAAAAGAAGCTTATTACGCTCCTGGAAATCACTGTAATAAACTATATCGATTTTTCCTTGGGCGTAATGTAACAGTCGCTCACGGACTTGAAACAACTGTTGCTGAATATGAGGCACTTCCTTCTCATAAGCAAAACATTATAAAAGAAAAGTTTATCACTCTTTATGAACAATCACCACTCTACCACATACTAGACGAAAAAAGAGTAATCGTATGTCACGCTGGGATTCGGCAAGATTACATAGGAAGACGAGATAAAAAAGTACAAACCTTTGTATTATATGGCGATATTACAGGAGAAAAGCATGCCGATGGCTCACCGGTCCGTCGCGATTGGGCGCAAGAATACAAGGGACAAGCTTGGATTGTATATGGACATACACCAGTAGCAGAACCTCGATTCGTCAATCAGACAGTCAATATTGATACTGGTGCTGTATTTGGTGGCAAATTAACCGGATTACGTTATCCTGAAATGGAGACTATCTCTGTCCCTTCTTCTTTACCTTTTGTCGCTGAGAAATTCCGTCCAATTTCATAACTACCTTACTTAGCATTATTTAGGCAGATTTCATATAAAACTAGGTAAAGTAATTAAAAAAAGATGCAATAAAGTGCATCTTTTTTTAATTACCCTACATATAATGTCGCAGGAGGTGACAGAATGAAGAAAAAATCTTCTAAACAAAAAAGAAAATTCCCCCCTTTATATCTGCCCATGTACGGAATTAACAACTGGTGTAGTATTCGGGCTGCAGCGATAGAAGAACTGGAAGAACAAGAGTCATCAAAAAAAAGCAAAGTAAAACCAACATATGTCTCTTTAGAAAATGCTGTGATGAGCCGCATAATCGATCGCAGAAAAATAAAGATGCAACAAAAAAATAAACAGCTTTCAAATCAAGATGAACAGATACTACATTCTAACCAAACAGAAGAAAAGACGGAAGAAAATATTTCTGTAGCAATGAATAAAAAAGTGGAACCAGAAATTCCAGCTGCTATTATAAACAAAGTAAAAAAAATAAAAGAAGCATTAGCTTCATCGAATGATATACAAATTGAAAAACCACTCATAATTGAGACACCTACACCTGAAAATACAAAAGTTAAAAGGGGCGGCCGATATGCATATGCAGAGGGGCTTCACTCTCATGCGGAGGGCATGGCAGCACATGCGGAAGGCTTATTAACACACGCAAAAGGTTCTTTCTCTCATGCAGAAGGATCAAACTCAAAAGCAACTGGACATAGTTCACATAGTGAGGGAAGTGAAACGACAGCAGGCGGGGCTTATTCTCATGCGGAGGGTAAACAGACGATTGCTTTAGGCGAAGCAGCACACGCAGAAGGAACCGCAACTATCGCTAACGGATCCTCTTCTCATGCGGAAGGTCATCATACATCAACAGCTCATTTTGCAGGTAGCCATATTATGGGGCGCTTCGGCACTGCAGAAGAAGCTTATTCTTGGTTTATTGCAAATGGTGTAAGCGACACCGACCATAATATCGGGGCTAAATGGCTTGCTCATAATGGAGAAATGTACATTGAGGGCGCGTCTTACAATGCAAGCGGAACGGATTTTGCACAAATGTTTGAAACCGAAGGTCATAAACCTATTGATGTCGGTTATTTCGTTACATTTAGTAGCGAAGAAAAAATTCGGATAGCTACTTCACACGATTCGTTCATTTTAGGAATATCTAGTGCAACCCCTGCCCTTATAGGAAATAGCGGGGCTTTAAGTTGGCAAAAACGTTATAAAACAGATAACTTTGGAAAACGCCAATATGTATGGACGGAAGCCGAAGAAATACAACCTCTTTTAAATACAGAATGGGATCCAACTTGCAAATATGTAGCAAGAAAGGATCGCGCCGAGTGGCTTCCTGTCGGATTAATTGGACAAATGTTAGTACGTGATGACGGCACTTGCGAAGCACATGGATATTGTCGTCCAAATGACAATGGCATTGCTACAAAAGCCGAAAATGGATTTTTCGTTATAAAGCGTACGGGTGAAAATCAAATTTTAATATTATTCCGCTAAGAAAAAAGGGAACAAAATTCTTTATAATATAAGAATTTTGTTCCCTTTTTAAGTATGCCGCAACACTTCTTGCATATCGCTTGGAAGCTTTATAGTGAAAGACATCTCTTTCTCTAAAATAGGATGATAAAACGTCAAAGATTTACTATGAAGTGCTTGCCGTTTCATGTCATCCCTTCCCCCTCCATATAAGCTATCACCAAGTAACGGATGCCCTATATGAGCCATATGCACACGAATTTGATGCGTTCTTCCTGTCTCAAGCTCAAGCGCTACATGTGTCTTATAATATGTACTATCAATTACCTTAAAATGAGTAACTGCCCTTTGTCCATCCTCACAAACCGTTCGCTCAATAATGCTATCAGATTTTCGACCAATTGGTGCATCAATCATTCCTTCTCGTTCTACAATCTTTCCGTGAACAATTGCTTCATACGTTCGTTTCACAGCTTTTTGTTGATGCTGCTTCGATAAAAGATGATGTACGAAACGATTTTTTGCAATAAGCATAAGCCCCGAAGTATCACGATCTAAACGTGTTACGATGTGCACTGTACTTGCAAGGTGCTGCTTATCATAATGAGATAAAAGCGCATTGGCAACACTCCTTGTCGGATGTTCTCTAGACGGAATCGTTGACATGTTCGCCTCTTTATTAATGATAAGAACCGCTTCATCTTCATATACAATGCTTAAAGGGATATCTTCTGCCCTCATCCCTTCACTTCTTTCCTCAACTGGAAAAAAGACACGTAATTCTTCACCAGCACGCAACTGATGACGAACACTCGCATGGTGACCATTTACTTCAATTGCCCCGCCGTGAAACTTTATATCCGTTAAAGCGGCTTTAGAAATACCTTTCGTTTTCAAAAATTCCCTAACTAAAGTTCCCTCTTCAGCCGGCCCTATATCCCATTTCAATGTAAATCTGTTCAAATATATAACCCTTTCTATTTATCTGCAACAAACGAGTCACGAACTCGTTTCCAGAACGGGAATGGACGGAAACGAACAAATCGTACTTTCTCGTTTGCGACGCGATACTGGATTGATTTCACATCTTGATGAACCATCGTTAAATGATCCACTGTAATTTGTAAGTTCATTCCTGCAGCTGGCTTTAACACACATGTATGATGCTTCGGCAATACGAGCGGCGATCCTACAGTACGAAATACACGATTGTTAATGGACGCCATTTCTGCAATTTGTATCGCTTCAATAGATGGGTGAATAATCGCTCCGCCAAGCGCTTTATTATACGCGGTACTTCCTGAAGGAGTAGAGATACAAAGGCCGTCTCCGCGGAATGTTTCAAAATATTCTCCGCGTATTTCTACTTCTGTTACTAATGTACCTTCTGCACTTTTTACAGTCGCCTCATTCATCGCTAAATACTGTGACTCTTTACTTCCATTCACATAGCGAATAATAACTTCTAAAAGCGGATATTCCACCACTTGGAATGGTGTTTTCGCAATTGCAATTACTAATTTCTCTACTTCTGTCGGTAACCAATCTGCATAGAAACCTAGATGTCCTGTATGTACACCAACAAATGCTGTTTCATCCAATCGATTATAATAACGATGAAACGCATATAAAAGCGTTCCATCTCCCCCAACAGAAATTACAATATCGGGTTCCTTTTCATCCATTATAAATCCAAAATCTAGCAAGTACTCTTTCATCGTGCTTGCCAGTGTATCTGATGATTGATCTCCCTTTGACATAATTGTAAATTTCATCGCCCAACACCCTTTAGTTTATGATTCAGAATCTTTCGTTTCTTGCTTTCTTGAAAAAGCCTTTTGCGCTTCTTGAATTTCAAGACGAATAGAAGACATTTCTTCATCTAATAAAAACGCCGCTTCAGCTGCACGTTGCAACCTTATTTTAATATCTTCAGGAAAACGTCCACTATATTTATAATTTAAAGAATGCTCAATTGTTGCCCAAAAGTTCATTGCTAGCGTGCGTATTTGGATTTCTACCAATACTTTTTGTTCACCCTGAATCGTTTGAACAGGATAACTAATGACAACATGATAAGAACGATAACCGCTATCTTTCTTTTGCGTAACATAATCACGTTCTTCCACGATTTCAAAGTCATTTCGTTTTCGAAGATATTCTACAACAGGCTTAATCTCATCAACAAATTGACACATCATTCTAAGCCCAGCAATATCCTGCATATCTTCTCTCAATCGGTCTAGCGGTACATTTCTCTTCTCCGCTTTATCAATAATACTTGCAACCGACTTTACCCTTCCTGTTACAAACTCAATTGGAGAATGCTCTGTTAACATTGCAAATTGAGTACGCATTCCTTTTAGTTTCACTTTCAGCTCTGCCACCGCTTGGTGGTAAGGTGCTAAAAATTCTTCCCAATTTCGATTCATTTCAACCACCACCAAAATCAATCCATTTGCTTATAGAAATACTTTTTCTACAGCAGTTACTAGTTCTTCTCCGTAATTTGCATTACCTTCAATATTTTCAACTAAATATTCTACTTCTTCTTTTAATCCTTCTAATTCCATTTCAATGTCATTCACGCGAACGAACATAACCACATCGTTATTCATCGCTTCATGCATTGCTTCCCAGCATGTGTGCGGAATACTTACATAAATGAAAGATGATTCATTTTCTAAGATATATAAAAATGATAAATTGTCTGAGTCTACAAGTACGTGATTACGCGCACTTAACTCCTTTACCTCTATTTCACTATTTTCCGCACAAAAAATAAGAGCATTCTCTCTCTTTTCTACGCTCTTAACTTGGATTTTATTTTGCATGCTCTAACTCCTCCATCTCAACTTCCTGTCTTACTTAACAGTATTATTGTATCATAACATGGACGCAAACAAATAAAACATTGAACCAAATTTATGAAAAAGCGATAATGTGTAAAGAATTATTTTTCAAAAGGAGATTATACAATGACACAAGAAATTGAAATTGAATTCAAAAATATCGTTACAAAAGAAGAATTCGATACATTATGTAAATCGTTTTCTATTGAAGCATTTACAAAACAAGTGAATCACTACTTTGAAACACCTGACTTCTCGTTAAAAGAAGCTGGCTCTGCACTTCGTATTCGTCATAAAGGAGAAACTTATACGTTAACGTTGAAACAACCTGCAGAAATCGGTTTATTAGAAACGCATCAAGTCGTAACAGAAGACGAAGCAAAAATGATGATGGAAACAAACACAATCATTCAAGGAGCAGTAGTAGATCAATTACACAAATTACAAATTCCTGTTTCTGCTTTAACATATATGGGTAGTTTAACAACAGAAAGAGCAGAAACATTATTTAAAGGCGGAACGCTTGTCTTTGATCATAGTTTCTATTACAATCACGATGATTATGAAATTGAATTTGAAGTGCAAGATGAAGAAACAGGAAAAGCTGCATTTATTGATTTATTAACGCAACATAACATACCTATTCGCCATACAAATAACAAAGTAAAACGCTTTTTCCTTGCCAAACAAAACAAAGCACGCTAAAGTGAAAATTCCACTAGTGAATATGTTTCACTAGTGGATACATCTCACTAAAAAAGTTTACACCCGTAGAATAAGCAAAGAGTCTTTGAGAAGGCTGTTTATTTGCCCTCTCGAACATTCCATTGCTACAATAGATATACATTTCATGGAAAAAGGAGTTTATAAAGGATGAGCAAGCAACCGATGACACCATTTGAAGCAATTGGCGGTGAACAATGCATTGCAATATTAGTAGATACATTTTATTCCTATGTCAGTAAACACCCTGACTTATCTCCCATCTTCCCGGAAGATTTAACAGAAACCGCTAGGAAGCAGAAGCAATTTTTAACACAATATTTAGGTGGTCCTAATTTGTACACTGAAGAACATGGTCATCCTATGTTAAGAGCGCGCCATCTCCCGTTTGAGATTACCCCGAAACGAGCAGAGGCTTGGCTATCATGTATGGAGCAAGCAATGGATGATACTGGAGTGCATGGTCATATAAGAGAGTTTGTTTTTGAACGTTTAGCATTAACCGCTCAGCATATGGTTAATACTCCAAACGAAACAGGTGAAGTGTAATGGATAAGCAGGAAGCAAAGCATATAAATATGCCATCTCCTTCCGCATGTGAGCATAAGTCTGTAGAAGCATATTTATTTATTGATCCACTTTGTAAAGATTGCTGGGAAATTGAGCCTTTTATTATTAAACTATGGCTTGAATACGGGAAATACTTCTCTATTCGTCATATCGTAACAGGAAAAGTGGATGGAACGAACGCTTCCTCACACAAATGGAATAGACCTGCTAATATTCGATTTGTGTGGGAAAAGACAACCAGTTTACAAGGTTTTTCATGTGATGGAAAGGTACATATGCAAGAAGCATCGTCAACACCATATTTAGTTTCGATGGCAATTAAGGCAGCGGAGTTGCAAGGCCGAAAAGCAGGTTCGAAGTTTTTGCGAAAACTCCAAGAATACATTTTCCTTGAAAATGTATCAAACCCTGACTGCGAACTATTACTTGCATGTGCGAGAGATAGCAATATTGATGTAGAAGAATTTAAAAAAGATCTACATTCTGCTAGTGCAAAAAAAGCTTTCCAATGTGACTTGAAATTCACGAATGAAATGCATATTACAGAAATACCTTCCCTCGTCTTTTTTCATGCGAACTCAGATGAAGAAGGTATTAAAATCGCTGGAAATTATTCCTACGATGTATACGTACAATTATTGAAAGAACTTGTAAAATGTGAAATTGAGCCAGAACCATTACCACCTTTAGAAGTGCTACTAGAAGCAACACAATTTATATCTTCAAAAGAAGTAGCATTTATTTATGACTGTCCGCAACAAGAAATTGAACGCGAACTAAAAAAATTACAACTGAAACGAAAAGTACAAATGATAGAAGTAAAATGCGAACGTTATTGGAAATGGATAGCAAAAGAAAAAGACCTGGTGTAAACACCAGGTCTTTTTCTTTACGGCTTATAAAAATATTAAAGGGGATGGGAGAAATTTTCACGTTCAAACAAAGGGGTATATGTTTGTATGTGAATTCGTTCACGCTTATTATATTACAAGATTCGACGTCAGATGACAACCCCTTTTGTCGAATTTCACACTTTTGTCACATTCTAAACGTTTTCATTTTTGAATAAGCTATAAAAAAGGTCATTTAGGGGGTTTATTTATGAAAAAATCTTATATTGCTCTTCTCTTTCTAGCTGTCATCGTTTCTTTTTTCTTGTACATCCTCTCTCTACTACAAGCTTTTCCTAAAATTATTGCCTTACCTCTTTTATTCGGAATCATCGTTATCACACTCTCTTATTTCAATTATAAAAAACGATTCAAAGGGTTTTAATTTCAAAAATCAGCCGTAAAGCTATCCTTTCAGTTAGAAAAAACAAAGAAATCCACCTTTCTCTTCAACAAATATCGACATTAAATCTATTCAACAAAAAAGACGAGGATACAATCCCTCGTCTTTTTTCATTACTTTTCTTCAAATAATAATGCTTCTAATTCATTTAATTTCTCTTCAAATACTTGTAGCGCCTCTTTTACTGGTTCAGGAGATGCCATATCTACTCCTGCTTTTTTCAGCACTTCAATTGGATAATCAGAGCTTCCTGCTTTTAAGAACTCGTTAATATAACGTTCTACTGCTGGTTGTCCTTCTTCTAAAATCTGTTTAGATAGAGCTGTCGCTGCACTAAATCCTGTTGCGTATTGATATACGTAATAGTTGTAGTAGAAGTGTGGAATACGAGACCATTCTAAACCAATCTCTTCGTCGATTACTAAAGCGTCACCAAAATATTTCTTATTTAAATCGTAGTAAATTTCCGTTAGCATGTCTGGCGTAACAGCATGTCCTTCTTGTACTTTCTTATGAATAATATGTTCAAACTCTGCAAACATCGTTTGACGGAATACAGTACCACGGAACCCTTCTAAATAATGATTTAATAAATATAGACGCTCTTTCTTATCTTCTGTCGTTTTTAATAAATAATCATTTAGAAGCGCTTCATTACAAGTAGATGCCACTTCTGCTACGAAGATGGAATAATCACCATATACGTGCGGTTGTGTTTTTCTTGTATAGTAACTATGCACCGAATGACCAAACTCATGAGCAAGTGTAAATAAATTATTTACATTATCATGCCAGTTCATTAAAATATACGGATTTGTTCCATATGCACCAGATGAATATGCACCGCTTCGTTTTCCTTTATTCTCATACACATCTACCCAGCGATTTTCATATGCCTCTTTCAAAATATCAACATATTCATCACCAAGTACGTTTAAAGATTTTAATAAAAGGTCTTGCGCTTCTTCGTATTTCACATTCATTTTCACTTCTGGTACAAGTGGTGTATATAAATCATACATATGAAGCTCATCAAGTCCTAGTGCACGCTTACGAATATCGATGTAACGGTGTAATAAATGTAAGTTGTCATTTACTGTTTCAACGAGTTGATCGTATACTGCTTCCGGAATATTATTATTGCTCAGTGCAGCTTGGCGAGCAGAATCATATTTACGAACACGCGCATTGAAATTATTACGTTTTACTGCTCCGCTTAACGTACTCGCGAATGTGTTTTTAAATTTTCCGTACGTTTCATATACAGCTTTAAATGCATCTTTGCGAACACGAGGATCATCACTTTCTAAAAACTGAATGTAACGGCCATGTGTAATTTCTATTTCTTCTCCGTCTTCCCCTTTAATAGATGGGAATTTTAAATCCGCGTTATTCAACATACCGAATGTATTGCTTGATGAACTCATTACTTCAGATGCTTCCGCTAATAAAGCTTCCTCAGCTTCTGATAATACGTGCGGGCGTTGACGTGTAATTTCTTCTAATGCATGTTCATATACACTTAAATCTCTATTTTCCTTCAAGAATGTTTGCAGTGTATCTTCTGAAATCGATAAAATTTCAGGCACAATATACGCTGTGCTGCTAGATACTTGTGAATATAAATTTGTTGCGCGATCATTTAATGCTTGATATACAGAGTTTGTTGTATCTTGATCGTAACGCATATGAGCATATGTATATAACTTACCTAATCGCATTGAAATTTCATCTTCATATTGCAATGCCTCAAGTAAATTGTCCGCAGAGTCACCAAGTTTCCCTTTAAATTCAGTTAACTTCGGCAATAGCTCTTTAATAGCTTGGAATTCTTTTTCCCATTCTGCATCCGTTTGGAAAATATCTTCTAATCGCCACGTACTTGCTTCTTCAATCTCGTTGCGATCTGGTAATGCTTTCGCTTTGTTTTGTTCAGACATTCTTTAAGCCCTCCTTTAAATATCTCTACTTAAGTACAATTCGTTTTTTTCTTATGTAATTCCTTCACAATCATTCTTTATTATATCCCCTTTTCCTCCTCTCATGTTAAAATTCACCTCAAATAAAGATAGCGCATGTATTAAGCAAATCTCATCATGTTTCATAATTTCCTCCTCTGTTTTTAACATCACGATATCCCTTATTTTCCGGTATGTATAAGTTCCCACTTTACGCAAAACACCTATATAGCATAAAAATGTCATATATTCAGTAACTGCCACTTTCCATATGTGCTTTGAAAAGTACGGAAGTATCCGCCTTTTCGTATACCTTTTTACATAACTACACACGTATTGAAGAGAAATACACTCTCCTACTGCAAGCTCCCCTACACACTTCATATATAGGAAAGCTTGCCATATAAATGGGTTTGTTTGTAAAGCAAATGCAGAAGGGAGTGGAACACCAATTTCAGAAGGAAAGCTTGCTGGGGTACATTTAAATTGATATAAGAGGCGTAATAATGACTTATAATTATAATTCCAAATCGGCAGGGCATTTTTGCGGAAGTAGTTCTTTCTCTTCTTCCACTCTTCACCCAATCTTTCTTTCCCGAAAGGCACGGGAGAAAAAAGAATTTCAAAAGTAGTCGTATCAGTTGGTAAATATATAGTATGTGAGAAAAAGACATTTGTAGAAAAGGGAGTGACAAATGCACATTTCATAAATGATTTTTGTTTCGGACAGAAGAAAATAAGAAGTGGCTGAGGATAAGATTGTAAGAAGAAAGCCATAAGTGAGGAAAATTTCATCCAATATGCAGATTGCCTTTTTAATTGATTTCCACCAACGATCCAAATGACCTGTATACCAGCTTGCCAATACGAATATGTTCTTTTGTACAGCTGCTCTATAGCGAGGTTTGCACATTGGTATTCAATTGCAATTTTTCTGCCCGCCCTCTCTACAAAAACATCTGGTCGTTGCTTAATTTCTGGAAGGTAGTACTCTATATCCACCTGAAAGTTTTGACGCTTAAACCATCTATATAACAATTCTTTACCATGCATATGATACGTTGATTCCGCTTCATAAAAGGCAAGACATGAATTCACTTTTTTATGAGCAAAATGCCAACTTTTTTGTTTCCCTAATTTCATTTGCACTTCCTTTCCACAAGCTACACAAAAGAATCGTTCTTGTTGACGCATACGGCGCAAAAGCTCTTCATTACAATTATAGAGTAAATGAATTTTTTCTCCGTTTTCTCTTTTAGCGATAAATATCGTAATCACACCCTTTCAGCTCCTTATATTCTACAATTTGTTACAAATTCCTTTTAAAAAAAGAGATGTCCCAATTTCGGACATCTCTTTTTATAATAAAGGTGATAATAAGCGGTACGTTGATTCAACAATTCGTCTATGAAGACGTCTTTTATGAAAATGATCAACATGAATTTCACTTGATTCTTCTAAATCATCTTTAAAGTCTTGAACAAGTCTTCTAATGCTCTCTGTATCATATAAAAAGGCATTTACTTCAAAATTCAAATGAAAACTTCTCATATCCATATTAGCTGTCCCAATTGAAGCTAAATCAGAATCGACGATGACAACTTTACTATGAAGAAAACCTTTTTCATATTCATATATCTTTACTCCTGCGTCTAAAAGTTCTGGGAAGTACGATCTCGATGCATAAAAGACAGTCCGCTTATCCGGTTTACTCGGCATTAATAAACGAACATCAATACCAGCAAGTGCAGCAACCTTTAATGCGGATAAAATATCATCATCCGGAATAAAATACGGCGTTGCAATCCAAATAGATTTTCGAGCAGAAGCGATCATTGCAAAATATAAATGCTTAATCGTTTCCCACTTATTATCGGGGCCACCTGCAACTAGCTGCACTCCTCCCCAATGATCACCCTCAACTGCTTTTGCTTGTAAATATTCAGGGGCTAGCACAGCCTCCCCAGTCATATAAAACCAATCTTGAAGGAAAATAAGCTGTAAACTTTGTACAGCTTCACCACGCAAATATAAATGTGTGTCTCGCCAAAAGCCAAAATATTTATTTTTCCCTAAATACTCATCACCGATATTTAAACCGCCTACAAACCCTTCGTTCCCATCAATCACAACAATTTTCCTATGATTTCGATAATTAATTTTATCGTTTAAAATCGGAAAGCGCACAGGAAAGAATGGAATCATTTCTACACCTGCATCGTTTAATTCTTCAATATACGATTTCGATAACTTAAAACTTCCAACCGCATCATATAAAAAGCGAACAACAACGCCTTCTTTCGATTTTTGTATTAAAATATCTTTAATTTCTGTTCCTAACTTATCATCACGCACAATGTAATATTCCATATGAATGTGATGTTTCGCTCGTTTTAACCCATTTAAAATAGCCCGAAACGTTTCATCTCCATTTGTTAATGTCCTCGTTTCAGTTTGAAATGAAATATTTAAAGCACCTAATCGATCCGCTAAACGAAATAACAGTTCTTGATGCTTATGATTGCGTAAAATTCGTTCTTCGTAATCTTCATGCCCTTTATATTGTAAAAACGCCTGTTCATCAAGTAACGCCTTCTTTTGGAACATTCTTTTTCTCCGAAAATTTTGTCCAAATAATAAATAAGCAAAGAAGCCAAATACCGGAAAAATTCCTAAAACAATTAACCATGTAAGTGTTTTAGATGGATGTCGATTTTCTAAGAAAATAACGCAACCAATTAAAAACGCAGATACTGTAAATAAAATACTGATAATACCTAAAATCGAAACATCTTTTATCCCAATCACATCTGAATAAAATGCTACATCAATAAACATACGTAACGAAACAAATAATGCGAACAATAGCAGTATAAAGAAAATCAGCTTTAACGTATTTTTCATCTCTTACCTCCTAACTAAGAAAGCTTTCCTATTCTTCATGTAAAAAGCCGATTTCATACTACAGAAATCGGCCTACGTTTTAGCAGGAAAATTATTGCGAATCGTTTCAAGAGCATGCTCTTTCACAATTTGTTTTCCATACTCACTTACACGATGAATTGTTAAAGTTGATTCTTCCCCATATTCTAAAATAATACTTAAAATACGATCGATTTCTTCTTCATCATGTAGCACTTCATCGAATTCCACATATACATAATAGCGGTTCTCAAATGAATACAGCTCATCTTTTATATCTTCAAAGATAAGACGATGACTTAATGAAATGACATCTTCAAAATCATTAAACTTAATTAAAAAGCCAAACGTACCATCTTCATTAAAGTTTGTTCCTGTTTGTTCTTCTACCTCTTCGACTAATTCTTGTTGGAATAATGATTCGATGCCTTCATCTAGAGGAATATCTATAATTTTGTCTACCCCTATCGGTAGTTCCAGCTTTTGCCCGTCTTTTGAAAGCTCTGCTTTCGTGACAAGTACTTCAATCCCTTTATCGACTGCTTGCACTTGAATCCATAACGGTCCATCAATAAAGAAATCGTCATGATCACGAGCTTCGTCCATCATCTCCCAAAAGAGCTCTTCACTTCGTTCGCGATCATACCAAATCTCTTCACGATTAAATCCTCTATCCTCTATATCAATGTACGTAATAAAAAATTTCATCGTATGATCATTAATTCTTTCAATATCCAAAATACAACTCTCCCTTCCTGCTTAGAATTGTTATGAAGGGATTCCCCACTCATATGACAAATCAATAGATTCTTGTACTCTCATTTTATGATAAGATTCTCCAGAATGGAAATAAAATCGATTTATTTTACAAAAATAGTTATATGCCTATCTTTACTCGATCAACTACGTAAATATATTATTATAGCGATTTCTTACTTACAAAAAATTTGGACATACATTTCCACATTCCCCCGTACACTGTAATAAAGTGAAACTTCTATTAGAAGAGATTATTTAACAACAACTTTCTTCATCACATACATATAGTTCGCTTATTAAAACATCATAAATGGAGGCAGACGAATGGACTTAGAGTTTTTAACATCCGTACTAATGATTGTCGGTATCGATGTTGTATTAGGTGGTGACAATGCAATCGTCATCGCACTAGCTAGCCGAAATTTACCTGAATCGAAACGAAATAAGGCTATTTTGATCGGTACTCTTTTAGCGATTGTACTAAGAATTGTCCTTACTATACTAGCTGTCTATTTACTCGACATTCCATTTCTACAATTGATTGGCGGGGTTTTACTTACATTAATTGCAGTCAATTTATTAACCGATAATAGCAACGATCTTTCTTCTATTCAAGGAAAAACAACTTTATTTCAAGCTGTGCGGACAATTGTTTTCGCGGATCTCGTTATGGGGTTTGATAATGTTATTGCCATTGCAGGTGCAGCTCACGGGAGATTTTTACTCGTCATAATCGGCTTACTCATTTCTATCCCGATTATTATTTGGGGCAGCAAACTTATTTTAATACTTATGGAGCGATTTCCATTCCTCATTTATTGCGGTGCAGCAATTCTTGCCTATACTGCAGGAAAAATGGTTACACATGAAGACAGACTTGCAACCTTTTTTCATAACAATCCAAGTTTCACTGCAAGCATTCCTTATTTGTTCATTTTCACTATTTTATGCATCGGCTTTATTGTACAACAAGTTCGATTACGCAATGTGAAACATTAAAAAAAACCTTCTACTATATAATAGGTAGAAGGTTTTCATATTATTATAATTAATTTACAAGACGTTGTGCTTCACGTAATTGGAACGTTCTTACTGTACGTGGTAAGAAACGACGAATTTCGTCTTCGTTGTAACCAACTTGAAGGCGTTTCTCGTCAATCATAATTGGACGACGTAAAATCCCTGGATAGTCACGAATCATCTTATATAAATCTTGAAGTGGTAAAGACTCTAAGTTTACATTCAATTCTTGGAAAACTTTCGAACGAGTAGAAATAATCTCATCCGTTCCGCTTTCTGTCATACGTAAAATCTCTTTAATTTCCTCAATCGTTAATGGATCTGAGAAAATATTACGTTCTGTATAGGGAATATGATTTTCCTCTAGCCATAATTTCGCCTTTCTACAAGACGTACAGCTTGGAGAACTATATAATGTTACCATACAAAGCTCACTCTCCTTAAAGAGTACAAATTCTGTACTAAATACAGTTTTAATTTCTAACTTCAGCAATTTTTCGTGATAACTTGTCTTATTGAAAAGTACAAAAATCACATTTCATGTAAGCAACAACTTATAATAAACAACAATTACTTTTAATAAGTAACTTCTATAATCATTATACAATAGATTTTGCAAGAAATATACAGTAAATTTCCTGCTAGTTGAGAAAACTCTCCCGTGTATTTCACTGCTATGTAACATGATTACGCTCATTTCAGCTGTACTTTAACAATAACTTTCAACCCTTTTACTACTCACTTCCCATAGATTTTTCATATAATATATAGTTATTTATCTATAATCTTCCCTATGAAAAAGAGAACGTTTTCTTACTTTTTCTTGATAAATCAATTAAGAAATGTAAGACTATACAAATGAGAATAAAAAGGAACATCTGTTCTTATTTTAACAAATATCCTCCCTCCTGTCTACATGATTTCTAAAGTAAATTAAATATTTTTCTGACATTTCTTTCTTTTTCATTTTTTATCTCATACAATAAACATACAGACAGGCAAAGGGGGAGTTTTCAAATGATTGCTTTTTTTATTGATTTTATTACGGTTGCTGCCCTCATCATCGGAATAACAGCATTGATTGGTGTCATTACAAATAGCATCGGCGAAAAGCTCTTTGGTGGAAAAGAAAAAATGAAGTTTGTTAACAAAAGTTTGGATGTACAATCTGGCTGGAACCAAGTTGGCGGAAAAGGCATTTATAAGAAACGAACGTATTAAAAAAAGCAGGTGATCACCTGCTTTTTTTCTTATTTCTCTACTGAAGCCCATTTAAAGCTTAAATCGCCGCCATATTTATGGTTATACATATTTTTAATTGAATCTCTTTGTAAATATGCTCTACCACGTTGATATACTGGAACGATCGCAGCATCATCAAGTAACATTTTTTCTGCTTCTAATAAGTTCTTCCAACGAGCATTTACATCGCTTCCATCTTTTTTCGCCTTCATAATGATTTCATCGTATTTTGGATTAGAGTACTTCATCTTATTTTGTGACCCATCTGTTACAAACATATCAAGATATGTAATTGGATCTGGGAAGTCCGCACTCCATCCAGAGAATGACATGACATAATCGCCCGCATCTTCTAATTTTAGTTTTTGTGCGAATGGTTGTTGTTTAATTTTCACTGTTAAACCTGGTAAATTCTTTTCTAATTCACCTTTTAAATATTCGCCAGTTTTCTTTGATAACTCTACATCTTCATTTAATAATTCTAATTCGATTTCATTTTTACCAAGTTCTTTTTTACCAGCTTCCCAATATTTCTTCGCTTCTTTCACGTTTGGTTTTACAATATCCCCGTTTACAGCACGGAAATCTTTTTTATCTGGTCCTTTAATGAAGTTATCAGGAATTAATCCTGTCGCTGGCTTAGAACCGTTATTTAATAATGTATCCACGAATGGCTTACGGTCAAAAGCAAGTGAAATTGCTTTACGAATATTTTTATTTGCTAAAGCTGGATCTTTTTGATTTAAACGAAGGAAGAATACAGATGTATCTTCTACTGTTTGGAAATCTGGTTTTCCTTTATATTTATCAATAAACTCCGCTAATAACGACGCTCGATCAATTGCATTTGTTTCATATAAGTTAATTGGCGTAGATGTATCTTTTACAATATTAAAGTTTACTTCTTCAATCTTTACTTCTTTATTGTCCCAATATGACGCGCTCTTTGTCATTTTAAAGCTACGTTCATGTTGCCAATCACTTAGTGTAAATGGCCCGTTATAAAGCGTTGTATTCGCTTCTAAACCAAACTTCGTACCTTGCTCTTTCACAAACTTTTCATTCGCAGGATAGAAGATTGGATATACCATTAAATCTACAAGGTATGGAATTGAATTATCTAATTCCACTTCTAATGTATAATCATCAATCGCCTTTACCCCTAATTGATCCGGACTCATCTCTTTTTTATTAATTTTCTCTGCATTTTTTATATCATACATAATGTACGCTGATTTCGCAGCTGTATCTGGGTTAATCGCTCTTTGCCATGCATATACGAAATCTTTTGCCGTCACAGGCTCACCATTTGACCATTTTGCGTCTTCACGTAATTTAAATGTATATTTTTTACCATCTTCTGATTTTTTGAATTCCTTCGCTACACCAGGAACTAGCTTATCATCTTTTCCTAAACTGTATAAGCCTTCCATCGTATTAGTCATTACTCTTGAAGAAACTGCATCAGCTGATAACGCTGGATCCATCGTTGGAATTTCTTGTGTTTCAATTAAGTTAATAACTTGCTTCGCGCCGCTTTTTCCGCTATCCCCTTTAGCGTTTGCTTGCGATTCATCTTTTTGATAGCTACATGCCCCTAACATCATGCTCATCGCTACTGTTGATGCTACAAAAACTGGTATCTTTTTTTTCATACTTCCACCCTCCAAAAAAAATGTTAGCCCTTTCATTTTCAAACAGAAAGAAATGTATATATGTTCTAATAATTCATATTATACACACAAATATATTTTTTGTATATTTATATTTCTATTTCATTAAAATTTTCCGCTGAAAAATATACCTTTGTAAACGTTTCATATTGCTGATTATTCTTACTAAAGTGTTAAAAATAACATTTTTTACACTATTCTAAATTATCAGATGAAAATGAATTTTATATCTCATAATACTTTATGTATAATTATCCTTTTGTTTTTATCATAAAATAGCACTCTCTTCATAATAAAAATATGTAGGCTAAAATGAGTGCAAAGGTTAAGAAAGTATGTTACGATACATTTTGCTAAAAATAGATATCGGTAAAGAGGGGACGGACATGGCAGCAATTCAAGCAAAAAACGGGCCTACTGAGAAATTAAGTTTATTCTTATTAACATGGCCTATTTTTCTAGAAGTTTTTCTTTTTATGTTAATGGGGATCGCTGATACTTTCATGTTAAGTGCATTATCAGACGATGCTGTATCTGGGGTTGGTGCAGCGAATCAATATCTTCATATTGCGATTTTGGTATTAGAAGTCATCGGGAACGGCGCTGCTATCGTTGTATCTCAATACCTCGGTTCCAAACGCTTTATGGAAGCATCTAAAATATCAGCATTAGCCGTCACATTAAATTTAATAGTTGGGCTCGTTATAAGCGCTGGTTTTCTTTTATTTTCGAAACATATGATGCTCGCAATGAACTTACAAGGCGATGTACTAACGTATGCGCAAAACTACTTATCTATCGTCGGAGGAGCCATCTTCCTACAAGCTATTATTAACTCATTAGCCGCAATTATCCGTGTACACGGTTTTACAAAGCAAGCGATGTTTATTTCACTCGGAATGAATATGATTCATATCGCTGGAAACTACGTACTCATTTTCGGGAAATTTGGTTTCCCTGAGCTCGGTGTACAAGGGGCTGCAATTTCTTCCGCTATCAGTCGATTGATCGCACTTATTGTTTTCTTCTGGTTACTATACCACGTTATGGAATATCGTGTGAAATTACAATATTACTTCACTTTATCCAAAGAATACATTGGGAAAATTTTAAAAATTGGCATTCCATCTGCATTTGAACAAGTGATGTATCAAGCTTGTCAAATCGTCTTCCTTTATTACGCAACGTACTTAGGAACGGAATCATTAGCTGCTAGACAATACGCTACTAACATTTCCATGTTCACTTATTTATTTGCAATTGCGATTGGTATGGGAACAGCCATTATTATTGGCCGCCTCGTTGGTGGTGGCGAAAAGGATGAAGCATACGAACGCTTGTGGAAAAGTGTAAAATGGGCAATTGGTGTAACTTTATGTATGGTCGCTCTCGTTATTATATTCCGTACACAATTAATGGGACTATTTACAGATAATCCGCACATTATCGGGTTAGGCGCAAGTGTTCTTTTACTAAGTGTACTACTTGAAACGGGACGTACGATGAACATCGTCATCATTAATTCGCTTCGTGCAGCTGGTGATGCAAAATATCCTGTTTTAATCGGTGCATTCTCTATGGTGTTAATGAGTTTACCACTAGGTTACTTTTTCGCCTTTCATTTAGATATGGGTCTCGTTGGTATTTGGCTAGCAATCGCCATCGACGAATGGACACGTGCCATTATTATGTTCTTCCGCTGGAAAAGTAGAGCGTGGGAGCGTTATGCCCTTGTTAAACCTGAAGAACAAGAGGAGAATGTTTCTGTTCAAGTTCAGTAATGTTGCATATGGATACCATTAATGATACATGAGATTTATATCGGCGATTCTTTAAATATATCGACTGACCGACAAATGTATACAATTCTTTTATATAGTAGAAAAGAGCCATCCTTCCATAACAGAAGAATGGCTCTTTTTCTTATTGATAAATCTCTTTATATTTCTTGTACTCCGCTTCAGAACATAGTACGAAATGTCCTGGGCGAATTTCACGCATTGTTGGTGCTTCACTACCATAATTATGCTGTGATGGATCATATACGATACGTTTACGATTGCGCTCATAATCCGGATCTGGAAGTGGAATCGCTGATAATAGTGATTTCGTATATGGATGAATTGGATTCGCATATAATTCATCACTTGTTGTTAACTCAACGATTTGGCCACGGTACATTACACCAATACGGTCACTAATGTATTTTACCATTGATAAATCATGGGCGATGAATAAGTATGTTAAACCTTTTTCTTTTTGTAGCTTTTTCAGTAAGTTTACAACTTGCGCCTGAATCGATACGTCAAGTGCTGAGATCGGCTCATCGGCAATGATAAATTCTGGGTCTACAGCAAGCGCTCGAGCGATACCGATACGCTGACGTTGTCCACCTGAGAATTCGTGTGGGAAACGGTTTGCGTGCTCTTTATTTAAACCAACTGTGTTTAATAGTTCATGAACACGGTCCATGCGCTCTTTTTTACTTTTCGCTAGTCCGTGAATATCGATACCTTCTGCAATAATATCCCCTACTGTCATACGAGGGTTTAATGATGCATATGGATCTTGGAAAATCATTTGCATTTTACGGTTGAATTTCTTCAGCTCTGCGCGTGATTTTTTACCATGTACATTTTCACCATCGAATAACACTTCACCAGCAGTTGCATCATATAAACGAATAATCGTTCTTCCAGTTGTCGATTTACCACAACCTGATTCTCCTACAAGACCAAATGTTTCTCCGCGGTAAATATCAAATGAAATATCATTAACCGCTTTGACAACACCACCACTCACGTCGAAGTGCTGCTTTACATTTTTTACTTCAATTAATTTCTCACGTTGTTTAGTCATGTTGTTCACCTGCTTTCATTTGAAGAATGCGTTTTTCAACGACTGCCGGCGGTTTTACTTCTGGAGCTTGCTCGTGAAGTAACCAAGTTGCCGCATAGTGCGTATCACTTACTTTAAATAAAGGTGGGTCCATTTCAAAATCAATTTTCAGTGCCTGCGGATTACGTGGTGCAAAAGCATCTCCCTTTGGCGGCTTCAATAAATCTGGAGGCGTTCCAGGGATTGCATATAATTCTTCTTCTGAACCATCTAAACTTGGCATAGATGCGATTAAACCCCAAGTATACGGATGTTTCGGATTGTAGAAAATTTCATCTACAGTTCCAATTTCAACAACTTTACCAGCGTACATAACTGCCACTCGGTCCGCAACGTTTGCTACTACACCTAAGTCATGCGTAATGAAAATGATTGCTGCTTCTGTTTTTTGCTGAATGTCTTTCATAAGTTCTAAAATTTGCGCCTGAATCGTAACGTCTAGCGCTGTTGTCGGCTCATCGGCAATTAATAATTTCGGGTTACAAGCTAACGCCATCGCAATAACTACACGCTGTCTCATACCACCTGAGAATTGGTGAGGATATTGTTTTAAACGAGCTTCTGGATTTGGAATACCTACAAGGTCAATTAACTCTAAAGCAACTTTACGTGCATCTGCTTTACTCATCCCTTGGTGTTTAATTAGACCTTCCATAATTTGATTTCCAATTGTCATCGTTGGGTTTAATGATGTCATTGGATCTTGGAAAATCATCGCAATATCTTTACCCCGTACTTGCTGCATTTCTTTTTCTGTTAATTTTGTTAAGTCACGACCTTCAAATACGATTTCACCATTTTTAATGCGTCCAGGAGGATTCGGAATTAATCCCATTAACGCTTTAGAAGTAACTGATTTCCCTGAACCAGATTCTCCTACAATCGCCAATGTTTCTCCTTTTTTCAAATCAAAAGTAACGCCGCGTACAGCTTGAACTTCACCTGCATGTGTATCAAAGGAGACTTGTAAATCTTTTACCTCTAACAATGTTTTCATCTTTGCCTCTCCCCTCTTTTACTTACGCATTTTTGGATCTAACGCGTCGCGTAATCCGTCTGCCATTAAGTTAAACGCTAAAATTAATATACTGATGACAACCGCAGGGATGAACATCATATGCGGATACGTTTGAATAGATTTATAACCATCATTTACAAGAGAACCTAGTGACGCAAATGGTGGCTGAATTCCTAAACCGATGAAACTTAAGAACGCTTCACCAAACACCGCTGATGGAATTGTAAACATTGTCATTACGATAATAGGTCCCATTACGTTTGGAATTAAATGTTTCACAATTAATTGTGTATTTGTTGCACCTAATGTACGAGATGCTAATACATATTCTTGGTTTTTTAACTTTAAGATTTGTCCACGAACAATACGCGACATCCCTATCCAACCTGTAATCGCCATCGCAAGTGTAATTGACCAAATACCAGATCCCATAATGATTACCATTAAAATAACGATGATTAAGTATGGAATACCGTTAATAATCTCCATAATACGTTGCATAATGTTATCTACTCTACCGCCGTAGAATGCTGAAATACCTCCGTATGCAACCCCAATTACTAAGTCAATTGCTGCCGCTAAAAGAGCGATATATAATGATACGCGTGTACCTTCCCATGTTCTTGTCCATAAGTCACGGCCAAGGTCATCTGTACCAAACCAGAAGTACTCTTTAATATCACGTTTTTCATATTGGTCAACACCATATTGATCTGTACCGTCAAATGGTAACCAATGAACATTTTCAATAACTGGAATTTTTGGTGGTAATTTCGCACGACCTAAATCTTGCTCTTTATACGAGTGTTTACTTACCATCGGTCCAAAAATCGCTAATAGCGCAATGATAACTAACAATACAAGGCCAAGCATCGCACCTTTATGTTGGAATAAACGTCTTCTTACATCTTGCCAAAACGTTAAGCTTGGACGGGCAATGACTTCATTATCAACATTATTTTGATTGGCTTGTTGAAATAAATCTGGAGATAATTTTTGTACATCTTTCATCATTTTTTCCCTCCCGCTAAACGAATACGAGGATCAATAATTCCGTATAAAATATCGACAATGAAAATAACTAAAATGAAGATCGCACTATAGAAAATCGTAGTTCCCATAATAACTGTATAGTCATTTAAAGTAATCGATTTAACGAATTGTTCCCCAAGTCCTGGTACAGCATAAATTTGCTCGATAACAAGTGTTCCTGTAATTAATGCCGCAACCATTGGTCCTAAAATTGTTACAACTGGAATTAACGCGTTACGAAGTGCATGTTTGACAATGATAACGCCTTGGCTAATTCCTTTCGCTTTCGCTGTTAAAATGTAATCGGCTTGCATAACTTCAATTAATTCTGCACGAGAGAAACGTGCGATTGTTGCGATAACTCCCATCGATAATGCAATTGTAGGCATTACAGTAAACTCTGGTCCTTTCCAGAATGCTACTGGGAACCAGCCAAGTTTTACCCCTACGAAATATTGCAGTAATGCGGCGAATACGAATGATGGTACCGACATTCCGAGTACCGAAATAACTGTTGCACTATAATCTACCCACGTATTATTACGAAGTGCGGCAACAATACCTAAAATTAAACCGATAAATGTTCCTAATATAATCGCTTGTAAACCTAATTGGGCTGATGGTCCAATACGATCCACAATCATGTCTGTTACTGGGCGGTTATCATATTGGAATGATACCCCTAAATCACCTTTTGCTAAGTTACCTAAGTAACGTGCATATTGAACTGGTACCGGATCATTCAATCCGTATTTTTCAAGAATGATTTCTTTTTGTGCCGGTGATAGCTTCTCCTGGTTTTTAAGCGGAGAACCCGGAAGTAATTTCATCAAAAAGAAAGTCATTGTAGTAATTAAAAATAATGTCAAAGCCATGTACACGAAACGTTTTAATACATAACGTCCCATAGTCAAGCACCTCCCCGTTTTTCTCAAAAGCAATAAGATAGTTTAAAATATTCTTACTTTTATTTTTTTAAAATAAGAGCATATGCCCATCATAGGCATATACCCTTGTAAACGATGGAAAAAAAAGATTATTTTTGTTCAACAGATGCCCATTTGTAAGTTAATTTACCACCATAGTTAATTGGGATAATATCTTTTACGGCACCTTTTACTACATACGCTGAACCTTTTTGGAAGATTGGAGTGATAACTGCATCCTCTTTAATTAACATCTTCTCTACTTCTAGAAGGTTGTCCCAGCGAGCTTGTAAATCTTTTGTATCTGTTTTAGCTTTTAGGATTAACTCATCATATTTCTGATTAGAATACCCTGTTTTATTTTGAGAACCATTCGTAACAAACATATCTAAATATGAGATTGGATCTGGGAAATCTGGTCCCCAAATACCAAACGCAATATCATATTGCTGAGAATCTTCTAATTTATTTTTTTGTGCGAATGGTTGCTGTTTAATTTTAATTGATAAACCTGGTAAGTTCTTTTCCATCTCACCTTTTAAGAATTCCCCAACTTTTTTAGCATCTTCATTATCAAAGTTTAAGAATTCTAGTTCGATTTTATCAGTTCCAAGCTCTTTCTTCGCTGTTTCCCAAAGCTTTTTTGCTTCTTTTGGATTTGTTTCAACTAGCTTTCCATTTTCAGCTCGGAAATCTTTTTTATTTGGACCTTCAGCGAAATCTTTTCCAACAAATCCGTAAGCTCCAATTGCGCCGTTATTTAAAATAACTTTTGCAATGTTATCACGGTCAAAGGACATTGAAATTGCTTTTCTTAAGTTTTTATTACTTAAGTACTGATTACTTTGATTAAATCTTAAGTAAGCAACCCCTGCCTCTTTTCTTGTTTGGAACTCTGGGCTTTTTCTAAACTTATCAACAAATTCAGACGTTAAAGCCGCTCGATCAATCGCGTTTGTCTCATATAAATTTACATCAGTTGCTGTATTTTTTACAATATTAAAGTTGATTTCTTCGATTTTAACCGTTTTATTATCCCAATATGAAGGATTCTTCTTGAATTGGAAACTTTGCTCATGTTTCCAATCACTCATAACGAATGGACCGTTATATAATGTTGTATTTGCCTCTAAACCAAATTTATCACCTTGTGCTTTTACAAAGTTTTCATTTAGTGGGTAAAATACTGGATAAACTGTTAAATCGATAAAGTAAGGAACGGGATTGTCTAATTCTACTTCTAGTGTATAATCATCAATCGCTTTTACACCTAATTGGTCAGCAGATAATTCTTTTTTATGAATTTTCTCTGCATTTTTAATATCGAACATAATGTATGAATACGTTGCTTTTGTATCTGGATTTACTGCTCTTTTCCATGAATACACAAAGTCTTTAGCTGTTACAGGTTCCCCATTCGACCATTTCGCATCTCTTCTTAATTTAAATATGTATTTCTTCCCATCATCTAGCTTTTCGACATCTTCTGCAACTCCAGGCATTCTCTTTTGATCTTTGCCAATACGATATAAACCTTCCATCGTATTATTTAATGCTGTAGAAGATGAAGAATCAGATGCTAATGATGCATCCATTGACGGAATTTCAGATAACTCTGTTAAATTAAGAATCTGCTTTCCGTTACTACTACTCGTAGCGTTTTCTTTCCCTTTTGCTTTTGCGTCATCTTTTTGGTAGCTACACGCACCCAGCAACATACTTGCAGTTAAAGTCGATGCAAGTAATAACGGTATCTTTTTCTTCATGTTGTGTTGCCTCCCCTAATTGCACTTCCTGTACCCTCACTTGTTAAAAAGTAGAATTGAAAGAATAATCTCCAAGTTTCTACAATTTTCATTATACATATAATATAACAATTGTGAATATAGTTTTTTGTTTTTTTGTTAAAATTTTTAATAAAATATTTATATTTTTAATTTTTCGTAAAGGGATACATTAACATTGCTACCATCATCTTAAAATCAGACCTTTAATTGCGTATAATTTTCAAAAAATTAATCCTAGTACTTATTATAGCTTTTATAGTATAATAATTCTAGTAATATTTTGACGGAGGGGAATATTTTGAATAAAGTTTTTTTTCATACTTGTATACTAATTTTTATAGCGATGATTGCTTCTAGTATTGGTGCATTCCTCATTTCATCTCAATTTTTGTTGAACTTTGTCAACATTTTGTTTTATATTGCACTGTTTTTTATTCTTATCGGCGGTTTTTTATACATATTTCAAAATGGTTTTTTCAATGTAACCATTTACGCATTCCAAAGAGTATTTGGTACGAACAAAAAGATTGACTCTTTAATTGAAGAAGTCGAGGAACCTACAGATAAGAAAGAACGTATTTATAAAACATATTCATTCAAATGGACATATCCAATTTGTATTACAGGTATCTTCCTTGGGTTGTTCTCGACCCTCATTAGCTTTACTATTTTGATGTAGTTTGCAAACACTATCCCATATGATATAATAATCAGCAAAACATTTTGTTATAAAACTTTAGTTCTTTCATATTAAAAGAGCTCAAGTAACAATAAATAAATTTATATGTATGCGATGATAAAGAAGAGTACATATTGAGGCAATTTCAGAGAGCTTGTGGTTGGTGTGAACAAGTAATTGTACAGTATGGAATGGGCTTTTGAGCACCAAACCGAACCGAAAGTAGTAGGCTTTGGCGTTATATCCTAACGTTATTATGGATTAGAGAGATTTCACAGTAGTGAAATAATTAGGGTGGTACCGCGGTCCATTCGTCCCTATAGTTTTTGGGATGAATGGGCTTTTTTGTTTGCCTTCTCTTCCCCCCCATCACGCATTCAATTTTAGGAGGAATTACTTATGTCAGTTATCTTTTCTGGTATTCAGCCAAGTGGAACGATTACACTTGGAAACTATTTAGGCGCAATGAAGCAGTTTACAGAGCTTCAAAATGAACACGACTGTTATTTCTGTATTGTAAACCAACATGCGATTACAGTACCTCAAGATCCCGTTGAACTTCGTAAAAACATCCGCAGTCTTGCTGCACTTTATGTAGCATGCGGCATCGATCCTGAAAAAGCTACTTTATTTGTACAATCAGAAGTACCAGCACACGCTCAATTAGGATGGATCATGCAATCTGTTGCTTACGTTGGAGAATTAGAACGTATGACGCAATATAAAGATAAAGCTTCGGGTAGAGATTCAGTTCCAGCTGGATTACTTACGTATCCACCATTAATGGCTGCTGATATTTTACTTTACAACACTGAAATCGTACCAGTTGGTGATGATCAAAAGCAACATATGGAATTAACACGCGACCTAGCAGAGCGTTTCAACAAACGCTTCCGTGAAGTGTTCACAATTCCTGAAATTCGTATTCCAAAAGTAGGCGCTCGCGTTATGTCATTAACAGAACCTACGAAGAAAATGAGTAAATCTGATCCGAATCCAAAATCAATGATCAGTATGCTTGATGAACCAAAAACAATTGAAAAGAAAATTAAGAGTGCTGTTACTGACTCTGAAGGTATTGTGAAATTTGATAAAGAAAACAAACCTGGTATCTCTAACTTATTAACAATCTACTCTTCATTCTCTGGAAAAACAGTTGAAGAAATTGAAGCAATGTACGAAGGAAAAGGATACGGCGACTTCAAAGGCGACCTAGCGCAAGTAGTCGTAGAAGCAATTCGTCCAATCCAAGACAAATATAACGAACTAATCAACTCACCAGAACTAGACGAAATTCTAGACAAAGGTGCAGAAAAAGCAAACCGCGTTGCATTCAAACAACTACGCAAAGTAGAAAACGCAATGGGACTAAGCAGAAAACGTAGGTAACATATAAAGCGGAGGTAGCTCGTTCAGCTCTGACTGGCTAAGGTTCTTTCGCATAGAAGACGCTTTTTGTCTTCTTATGCGAAAGGTTCTTAGACACGAAGAGCTTACTGCCGGAGCTGGATTTCTACAAAATTAAAAAACCGCCAATTGGCGGTTTTTTAATTTACCTTTTGCTCATTTTCCATTTCCCATAACTTTTCAAAAAATGGCTGTCCTTTTACGAGACGCTCGCATAATTGTTCATGCTTATCAGACCAGCCTGTTTTCGCTTCATCATACAGCTTAACCCAAATATCTTCAAATTCCATATGTTGAACCATTCCATATGCTGATGGATCCCACTCTGTGAACCAATAGCGAATTTCTGCTGTATTTTTCGTTGTATGTAATTGATCTAACGCCATAAATAATAATTGTTTTAGCTGTCTTTCTTTACGAGTCAAGCCATTCATAACGAAAGGCGATGGTGATAAAATGTGATGTTCTTTTTCTGTTTCTTCTACTTGGAACTCATACTTTTCTGCTTGTACGTTTTCTACCATCTCATATACCATCTGCTCTTGGCGTGGTATAAGTCTGCTTTTGCGAATTGGTACATTGTAACCAATTGTGTCAATCGCAATAATTCCTTTTCCATCTGTAACAACAAAGCAATACTCTTGCTGCAAACGTTCATGATTTTTACGAATATAAGCCTTATGATGTACGTCTTCCAGCATTTTTTGCGGAAGCTCTAACAATTCGTTCTCGATGTAATGATATAATGTGGCATCTACTTTTAATAATGGCACTTGATCTAATAGCTCAATCGTATCATCTTTCCGCCATTCGTAAAAATGACAAACGTTATACCCATTTTCTTCACCTTCAAACCAATTTACCCATACATCATGTAGATATAACATTCACTACCCCTCACTTCACTACTGTTTGTACCAATCATTATGTTCATTTTTGCTTAACTTTATTCCACTTGAGGAAATATATTCTAATTATTATTTTTTCTTCTATTAATACTAAAAAAACAGGAAATAGAACTCCTGTTTTTTTATATATGAAATGTACTTGCTTTATTCAATATTTCTTTTGCATCTATAGATAATAAAGAAAGTGTATCTTCTCCTTCCACAGTTACACAATCTTTGACAATATGAAATCCAAGCGCATAGCCAAGCATCTTCGGATAAGAGTGAAAGCCATTTAATAAGATGTCATGTTCCCTTGTTCCTCGTTTTATACTTATTCTTTCATGTACAATATTTTTCCAATAATAAATAGCCTCCTCTTTTGAAAGATACGCCGTCCACGGTGCATTGTTTTTTTCTGTATACCTTTCTGTTACTGCTTGTTCAGCTAGCCCTTCCATAATCATCGTATCAAGTAATGTATATTCTGTTTCTTTCGTCTCAATTTGATGTAACCTGCATATGTGATGATATTCATGCGCTAATAACACTTTTAATTCTTCTACCGAATTCCGTCCACATACGAATAAGAAAATAACATGACGCATAGATAATCCCGCCCTACCGTTATACTCTTCTTGTACAGTTCGATTATAGGAATCTGATAATAAAATAAAGACAGGGACATCTGGACCTTTTAACCAGTTTTTCAGTTTATCATACTCCAGGCTCAATTCTTTCCAAATTTCCTTTTCCTCTAATTCTTTAATTTCCTTTTCTCCGCGCATGATCGGGCGATACATCCCTTTTGAAATTAAAAAGCGATACAACCTTTCTTTTGGCAACGGAATATACTTCGTAAATTTCTCACAAAGTTTTTCTGGCCGCCCATAATATAAATGTAGCCATTCAGCTGTTTCAACAATCCCCATCTCTATCCCTCCTTTTTCTTATGTATATGCTACAGGAGAAAAAGGCGTAAAAATAAATAAGGAGTTTTTTCGCAATATATTGCGAAAAAACTCCTTATTTCATCTATTATTTATACGATTTAAATACTAACACTGCGTTATGACCACCGAATCCTAATGAGTTACTTAATACTGCATTTACTTCTTGGTGTCTCGCTTGATTCGGTACGTAATCTAAGTCACATTCTGGATCTGGTGTCTCATAGTTAATTGTTGGCGGAATTACTCCGTCTGTAATTGATTTAATAGAGAAAATCGCTTCAACAGCACCAGCTGCTCCTAATAAGTGACCTGTCATTGATTTCGTTGAGCTAATCGCTACTTTATACGCGTGCTCACCGAAAGTTTCTTTAATTGCCATCGTTTCATATTTTTCATTCGCATCCGTACTTGTACCATGCGCATTAATGTAATCAATATCTTCTGGCTGTAGGCCTGCATCAGCTAAAGCTTGACGCATTGCACGCACTCCGCCTTCACCACCAGGAGCAGGCATTGTAATATGGAACGCATCTCCAGTTGCACCATAACCAGCAATTTCCGCGTAAATGTGAGCACCACGCGCTAATGCGTGCTCTAATTCTTCAAGAATTAGAATACCTGAGCCTTCACCCATTACAAAACCGCTACGGTTTTTATCAAATGGACGGCAAGCCGTTGCTGGGTCTTCATTAAATGTTAATGCTTTCGCTGAGCTAAATCCTGCGAATGCCATACTTGTTAGCGGTGCTTCTGCTCCGCCTGTAATCATTGCATCAGCATCACCACGCTGAATTGCTTTAAATGCATCACCAATTGAGTTTGCACCAGATGCACAAGCCGTTACAGAACAAGTGTTAATTCCTTTTGCTCCTGTTGCGATTGATACTTGACCTGCTGCCATATCCGGAATCATCATCGGTACGAAGAATGGGCTCACGCGGCGTGGGCCTTTCTCAGTAAAAATCTTAAATTGTTCTTCGTATGTTTCCATACCGCCAATACCTGATCCAATCCATACACCAATTCGAGGTCCGTTTTCTTCTGTAATTTCAAGCTTTGCATCTGCAACTGCCATTTTCGCTGCTGCTACTGCATATTGTGTAAAGCGGTCCATACGGCGCGCTTCTTTTTTATCAATATATTTCTCGACTTCAAAGTCGTTAATTTCTGCTGCTACTTTTGCTGGAAATAGTTCCGGATCAATTCTTGTAAGTCGTCCGATTCCAGATACACCCTTTTTAATGTTTTCCCATGCTGTTTCAACATCTGTTCCGACCGGTGTAACAGCTCCTAGTCCTGTAATTACGACCCTCTTTTTTTCCATACAAAATACACTCCTTTTTTTCTCTCAGTCCTTATTTACCCCAACGAAGAGCGACTGCTCCCCATGTTAATCCGCCACCAAAACCAACAAGTATAATTAAATCACCATCTTGAATACGTCCATTTTGCAATTCCTCTACCATTGCAATTGGAATTGAAGAAGCTGATGTATTACCAAACTTTTCAATTGTCATACTCATTTTTTCTTGTGGTAAATTTAATCTCTCTCTTGCAGATTCCATAATACGAATATTCGCTTGATGCGGTACTAAGAAATCCACATCCTCTTTTGTAAGACCAGCCTTATCCAGCACGCGAAGACAAGATTCACCAAGTTGACGAACGGCAAATTTAAAGACTTCTCTGCCATTCATCATAACATACTCGTCTTGATATAGATGCTTACCGCCGCTTCCGTCTGCTCCTAATTCGAAAGATAGAACGCCTCTTCCTTCTGAAACTGCTCCCATTACGATAGCACCGGCTCCGTCTCCAAATAATACCGCTGTATTTCGATCATTCCAGTCTACAATTTTAGATAGCTTATCACTACCAACTACTAATACGTTTTTATAAGTCCCCGTTTGAATAAATTGCTGCGCTGTAATCATTCCGTACATAAAACCAGCGCATGCTGCACCTACATCCATTGCAGCTGCATGTTTCGCTCCAATCGCTTCTTGAATGACACAAGCTACTGCTGGAAACGCACGATCTGGTGTTACTGTCGCCACTAAAATAAGATCGATATCTTCTCCGCTAACCCCTGCATCTTCAAGTGCTTTTTTTGCAGCCTCTACGGCCATATATGAAGTATCTATTGTATCATCGGCAATGCGTCTTTCTGCAATTCCCGTTCTCGTACGAATCCATTCATCGGATGTATCCATTATTTTTTCTAAATCGTGATTTGTGACTACTTTTTCCGGCACATATCTTCCGATCCCTAAAATGCCCACGTTCACATCGCAGCCCTCCGTTTTATATCAATTATTATGACTTGGTACTAATTTTAAAACATAAATGTATTTTTGTCTAGAATATATTTCGCATAAAACAGAAAGCTAACGCATTATTCACGTTATTTTTCATTAAAAGAAACAGAAACATACCTCTCAAATATAAAAAGACTCAAACCCTTCTGTTCACGGTTCGAGCCTCTCTTCCATCTAAAAAGATGTTTTTTATTCTTTATCTGCTTTCCCAAGCTCATAAGCTTCGTTCATAACTTTCATTAACAACTCTAACACCGGCTGTGCCTTCTCCATATCAAGTGCAATTCCATTATCATCTAAAATTGCCTTTGCTTCCGGTAAATGCTTCATTGCGATTTGTAAAAACTGCATGCTTTTTTCGTTCATATCATACTCTTCCTCTCCATTAAAACTTTCACATACAATAGTGTAACACGCGTACTACCCTTCGTATAACTCTTTATATTTTTTCATGTGTGCCAGTTGCTTATTTAAACCGTATTCTAACGGAGTATTTCTTTTTATCGAAATTACTTCGATAGCCTCATCTCTTACTTCGCTATTATTTTTATTTACTTTATCATCCGCGCGTAAAAGATTCATACCTTTTTCCCATAATGACTGTTTACCACTAAGTAAATTGTATATACCAAGATGCGCCCCGTTCGTTCCATGTTCCCATAAGTATTCACATACATCTTCAACGTAAAGTAAATCATTCCCCTTTTCCTCAATCGTACAACGCCACTCTTTTTCAACTAATTCTGATAAAATAAGCTGATGAAACATCATAAAGGACGGTTGCCACGGTCCATATAATGTTGGAACTCGAAATACACTATATTGTAAATTCCCTTTTTTCAATCCTTCTTCTACTTTCAAAAATAGGCGCTTATTTTCGGATTCATCTGTACTGCCTACTTCAATAGAAGAAATTAAATTTAACTTCACTTTTTGTTCTTCACACATTCTTATAATTCGCTTTAAATATTGTAATATGACTCTTTCATTCCGAAATCCACTTTGCTGATTTGGCTCATATAAGCAAAAATAAACAGTATCGAATCTCTCTTCCTCAACCGATCTCCATCCATCTTCATCTCTTATCGAATAATACGTAAATAACGCATTTCGCCCAATTAATAATAACTTCTCTTCATTAATTTTGGTCATACTATCGAATTCATCAAAATCAAGACCATAGACTTCCACTTCTTCTGCAATCATTTTATTTACAAGGTGATAACCTACAAACGTAAGTGCACCTATTATCAGCACGCGTTCCATACCACCAACCCTTTCCCTCTGAAACAAATAGCTCCTCATTTATGTATATGGGAGCTTCATAATTCTTCTTCATATTTTTTAAAGAAATCAGTCGTTTGCCTAACCATTTTATATTTCACATCTTGCAGATGGAACAAGACAGAAGTATCACATTGATTTAGTTGCCTCATTTTCTCATATCTACGCAACTGCTGTTTTCTTCCTCTTTTTTCTTGTGTTGATACGAAAATTTTAACAGGTACACAAGATGGAAGAAGCGTAAATGATTTCTTATTTATTTTTGATTCTACTTCTTCTTCTTTGGCATCATACGCCAAACTTAATTCCTTCACGAGTCTCTTGTAAAAAAATTTATGCTCTTTCTCAAAACTTACATATTCCGGTAAATCTAAACACGGATTTAGCATAACAACAGAACGAATACATTCAGGATATTTGTTCATCATTTCAAGTGCTACAAGCGCTCCCATACCATCTGCCATAATGTGCATTTTCGCATTTAACGTCTCTTTTCTCAAAACAACATCATATAAACGTTTTGCCAGACGAACAGATTGATCGTTTCCCCAATGTCTTCCGTATAAATTAGAGGAAAAGACCGTGTAGCCTTGTTCAATAAGACCATGTAAAAAATAAGATTTACCCGCATGTTGTGTCCATAAACTTGTACCATTCTCAATAAAGTAGTTATAATCACCGAGGAGCATAACAGAAAATCCATTTGGCTTCTCCGGTAAATAAATGACACATGGTTCTTTTTCTAAGTAAAAAAAACGTTCCGTAATACTCATTTTTCCCCCGCCTTATTTTCTAAACATATAAAAGTACTCTTTTATAATGTATGAACGGAATGCAAATTTGCGTTGAAAAATCTACAAATATTTTTCTATATTCTTTTTTCAATTGTGTTACAATAAGGACAGATTGAACGAATAGAGGTGTAAAATATGCGTTTCATTTGGGCATTAATTTGGTCGTTCTTACTTGTACACATGATGAGCTATGTAATCGGCTCTATGACTGGCGGTACATACGACTTTAACCAAGCGTCTATTTTCTCAGTTGTTCTTGCTGTGTTAGTACTAGCAATTTCAGCTGCAATTCCAAACGAGCCAGTAGAACAACACTAAAAAAAGAGTCCGGATTTTATCCGAACTCTTTTTTATTTTTATTTCACATGAACGACTAATTCGTTATTTTCTACATCAACAACTACGTGACTATTATCAGTAATTGTTCCTGCAATTAATTCTCGTGCTAATTTCGTTTCCACTTGACGCTGTACGTATCGTTTTAATGGACGAGCTCCGTACATTGGGTCGAAACCAGCTTCTACAACAAATTCTTTTGCTGCATCTGATAATTCTACTGTAATGTGACGGTCAGCTAGACGACCTTGTAGTTCTTTTACAATTTTATCAACAATGCCTTTAATTTCATTCGTTGTAAGAGGTTTGAATAAAATAATTTCATCAACACGGTTTAAAAATTCAGGGCGGAAATGTCCTCTTAATTGCCCCATTACAAGGTCTCTTGATTCCTCTTTAATCGAACCATCTTCTTCTAATCCATCTAGTAAATGAGCAGATCCGATATTTGAAGTCATAATAATAACTGTATTTTTAAAATCCACTGTACGACCTTGCGAATCTGTAATGCGTCCATCATCTAACATTTGTAATAAAATGTTGAATACTTCTGGATGTGCTTTTTCAATTTCATCTAATAAAACAACGGAATATGGTTTACGTCTTACCGCTTCAGTTAATTGACCGCCTTCCTCATATCCTACATATCCAGGAGGTGCACCAATTAAGCGTGACACTGCGTGTTTCTCCATATACTCAGACATGTCAATGCGAATCATTTGCTCTTCACTATCAAATAAAGACTGGGCTAACGTTTTTGCAAGTTCTGTTTTACCAACACCTGTTGGTCCTAAGAAGATGAAAGAACCAATCGGGCGGTTCGGATCTTTAATACCAGCGCGAGCACGAAGAACTGCGTCTGACACTAGGCTTACTGCTTCCTCTTGTCCGATAACACGCTCTGATAAGATTTGCTCTAAGCGTAATAATTTCTCGCGTTCACCTTCCACGAGTTTCGCAACAGGAATACCAGTCCAGCGTGAAACAATATCTGCAATTTCTTCTTCACTTACTTCCTCACGTAATAAACGATTTTCTTGTTTATTATGCCCGCCCATTTCTTCCGCTTCTTTTAACTCTTTTTCAATTGCTGGAATTTTCCCGTGACGAAGTTCGGCTGCTTTATTTAAATCGTAATTACCTTCTGCTTCTTCTAATTCACGACGCAGACGTTCTAAATGTTCACGTAAGTCACGAACTTTGTGAATTTCTTCTTTTTCTTTCTCCCATTTCGCTCTCATACCACTTGCAACTTCTTTTAAATCCGATAATTCACGTTGCAATGTTTTTAGACGCTCTTGGCTACCACGATCCGTTTCTTTTCCAAGAGCCGCTTCTTCAATTTCCAGCTGCATAATGCGGCGCGTTACTTCATCTAATTCTGTCGGCATAGAATCAATTTCTGTACGAATTGTTGCACATGCTTCGTCAACAAGGTCAATTGCTTTATCAGGTAAGAAGCGATCTGAAATATATCGATCTGATAAAACTGACGCTGCTACAATCGCACGGTCATGAATATTTACACCGTGATAAATTTCAAAGCGTTCTTTTAATCCACGTAAAATTGAGATTGTATCTTCAACAGTTGGTTCTTCTGCTAATACTTGTTGGAAACGTCTTTCTAGCGCTGGATCTTTTTCAATATATTTGCGATATTCATCTAGTGTTGTGGCTCCAATACAATGCAGTTCACCACGTGCAAGCATCGGTTTTAACATATTTCCTGCATCCATGGCTCCTTCTGTTTTACCAGCTCCAACTATTGTATGAAGTTCATCAATGAATAATAAAATGCGGCCCTCACTCTTTTTAATTTCATTTAATACAGCTTGCAGACGCTCTTCGAACTCACCACGGAATTTCGCACCTGCTACGAGCGCACTCATATCTAACGCAAAAATCGTTCTATCTTTCAATCCTTCAGGTACATCTTTTTTCACAATACGCTGTGCTAGCCCTTCAACGATTGCTGTTTTACCAACACCTGGCTCCCCAATTAAAACAGGATTGTTTTTCGTTTTACGTGAAAGAATACGAATTACACGTCGTATTTCACTATCACGGCCGATTACAGGATCGATTTTCCCTGCTCTCACTTCCGCCACTAAATCACGGCCATATTTTTCTAACGCTTCATAAGTTGCTTCTGGATTTTGACTCGTCACTCTTTGATTCCCCCGAACTGTCATTAAAGACTGTAATAAGTTATCTTTCGTAATATACAATCTTGTAAATAATTGATTTATATCGCCTTTTTCTTCAGAAAAAGCAAGCAATACATGTTCTACTGAAATGTAATCATCCTGCAGTTTTTCTGCTTCTTTCCCTGCTCTTACAAGCAGTTGTTGCAGAGCGCTCGTTACATACAATTTTCCAACTTCTGCACCGCTCCCCGTTACAGAAGGTTTCTTTTTAATTAAACTTTCAGCACCTTGCTTTAATGCTTCTATATCAACATTCATTTTTTGAAATATACGTACTGCTAATCCATCTTGCTCTTCTAATAATGCAAGTAATAGATGAACAGTATCCACCTCTTGGTGATGATGAGATACCGCTAAAGATTGGGCACTCATAATCGCCTCTTGTGTTTTTGTTGTCATTTGATTTAAGTCCATCTTTACAGCCCTCCAAAAGTTTGACTTTCTTTGACCTTTTATTTGATTATACGCCAACTGACTTTTTTATACAATAATTTTGCCTATGTATTTTCAAACTTATTATTTGAAAAAGAAAAAGAGAGCATTCATTATACTGCTAAAAATACGGTAAATGAAATTACAATGTGTAACGACAAAAAAGCCGCAATAATGATTGCGGCTTCTGTTAAGGTTTTCTTTTATATGTCCACTGGCGGTTATGATTCGTGTTATCCGGAAACTTTTCACCGGCAGTTAATTTCACCATTTGCGGATCTTTCACCATACTTCCCGTTTCACCAATTTCTACGTAAATGCCATCATTCGGCGCTTTTTGTCCAGAACGAAACCTGCGATTTTGTCCCATCTTCATTCTCCTTCCATGACGTCTTGCCTCATTAGTATATCCATTTTAAAAGAAAGCTTTTCTGTCATGTTTAGGAAACAGTACTACATCTCATTCTTGTACATATATATGAATGACACAAGCGTAAGCAGGGATTTCTTTCTTACTTGTAGAAAAAAAAAGAAACCAACCTACCCTAGGCTAGTTTCAAAGGAGAGTCAAACATATACGAGAAGATTACATGTTCATTATATGTCTCATCACACGAGCAATGTAACCCTTTTCACAATTTGTACATAATGAAAGAAACATTGTTTGAACTTTCTAAAAAGATGTTGACTTTTCTTAATTTCCAACGATAAATAGTAGACACCACAGCACTTTGAGACGTAAGATGGATATATAGTGAAATTTCCATCTATGGTGATTTCACCAAGTCTAACCTCTTATTTCTGCATATTAAAAACGGAAATACAGATAGATACAAAAAAATTATTATAAGAGGTGAAATTATGAACAAACAACATTTAATCGCATTAGACTTAGACGGCACTTTATTAACAGACAACAAAATAATTTCCACTCGAACGAAACATACAATTGCAAAAGCAAAGGAACAGGGACATATTGTTGTTATTTCAACAGGACGTCCATTCCGTGCTAGTTACGATTACTATAAAGAACTTGATCTTAACACACCTATCGTAAACTTTAACGGCGCTTACGTACATCATCCTCTTGATTCAAACTGGGGAACACATCACTCTCCTCTTGAGCTAGCAACAGCGCAAGAAATTGTCCGGGCTTGCTTTGATTTTGGCGTAAAAAATATATACGCGGAAGTAATGGACGATGTGTATGTTCGTGAAATTGATGAAGATAAAAAACATATTTTCGAATTCGGCTCTCCTAAGATTTTTACCGGAGACTTATTAAATATTTTAAACGATCATCCAACTTGCTTATTAATTGACGCACATGACGAGCATTCTACTGCAATTCGTCAACATTTAACGGATATGCATGCGGAAGTAATCGACCATAGAAAATGGGGCGCACCTTGGCCGATTATTGAAATTGTGAAAAGCGGATTAAATAAAGCAGTTGGATTACAAAAAATTTCTAGTCATTACAACATTCCACAAGAGCGAATTATCGCTTTCGGTGATGAAGATAATGATTTTGAAATGATTGAATTTGCTGGTCACGGCATCGCAATGGGAAATGCCATCCCTGAATTAAAATCACTCGCAAACCATACGACGTTAACGAACGAAGAAGATGGTATTGCTTTATATTTAGAAGAGGTTCTTGGGTTGTAATCTAAAAATTCCCTACTTATAGTTTCCTGCCAAATGTCCATACTATAAGTAGACGCATGAGACATTGCGTCGATTGTTTTCAGCTAAATAAAGGGGGTTTTTCGAATGGGTAAAAAGAACAAATCAAAACGTTTTATCCAACAAGGAGCCGATGCTGTTATGAAGCATGATGCAAGATTCCCGTACAGAGGTACATTAGCTGAGGCAGAAAAAGCAAGAAGTAACTCTTCTTTTGGAGGGGTTTAAATGGGGAACTTACTATTCCAACAAGCTAGAGATGCTGTTGAAAATGCCGTATCTTGTTCAAGCGGTACTGAGCAACAAGATCTCGTGTATAGAGCAAAAAATGCTTTGCAATCCGCTTACGCAAACTCTTCAACTGCTGAAAAAGTTCAGCTCCGTGAAATGCAAGAGCAATTGCAAAACATCACGAATTTACATTAAAAAAGAGGACCAACTTTGGTCCTCTTTAATCTTTCCGAAACAATCCGAACACCCCAACTGTTTGCAGTATATTTGTAAATGCACCTGGGTCCACTTGTTTAATAATCCTCTCTAATTCGTATAACTCGTAACGGGTAATAACCATCATTAACATTTCTTTATTTTCATTCGTATAAGCACCTGTTGCTGGTATCGTTGTAATCCCTCTTACTAATCGCGAGTGAATCGCCTTTCTTACGTCTGCCCCATTCTTCGTAACAATTAATGCTGTAATCTTTACATGACGAGTATGAATTGCATCAATAATTCTCGTTGATACATATAAAGTCACTAGCGTATACAACGCTTTTTCCCATCCATATACATAGCCAGCAGCGATAATGATAATTGCATTAAAAAAGAAAAAGTATGTACCGACAGGCTTATCTTTTATTTTTGATAAAATCATGGCGATAATATCTAATCCACCTGTAGAAGCACCCCACTTTAAAGCAATCCCTACTCCAATTGCCGAAATAATCCCGCCAAAAATCGCATTTAATATGATATCATTCGAAACCGCTCTAACAGGGATGATCTCTAGAAACAAAGTCATAAATATAACACAAAGAAAACTGAAAAAGGTGAAGGCCTTTCCAACCTTTTTCCACGCTAAAATAACGACAGGAATATTAAATAAGCTAAACAATACTCCCGTAGATATGTGAATCGATAAAAAATCACCTAATATTTGTGATAATAATTGAGACAATCCAGCAAAGCCGCTCGCATACACTTTTGCTGGCGTTAAAAATAAATTCATCCCAATCGCGTTTAATAAACCTGCGATGATTACAACGATTAACTTCTTTATAAGTTCAGTATAATTCAACTTCAAATCCATTTCGAATCCACCTTTACCCTTCATAAATGCACCGCTATACATAGTCTTTACGAAAAAGGAAATGATAAACGTACAACGTTTAGAAATGGAGTTGATACATATGCCACATACGAGTGATAACGACAAAAAAGCACGCGATAATAACGCAAAACGCACACAAAAAAATGAGCAAGAGCAAAAAAATATTCAGCAAGGTAAACGTGCATACTCTAAAAAGACCGATCACCTTTGATTCCATCGTACATCAACAATTATGTTGATGTACTTTTTTACATTTTAAAGGAAAAAAACATTAAAAATTCACTTCATGTTCACTTCTATATTCTACAATAGCGATAACATATTCGGATGAGGTGTTGGCATGAGAGGGAAACATATTTTCATTATTACTGCACTAATAAGTATATTGATGCTATCTGCTTGCGAACAAAAAAATGGCTCAGCTACAGTCGCTACAGCAACAGACTCGACCATTACAAAGGATAACTTCGAAAAACAATTGAAAGATCGTTACGGAAAAGACATGCTATACGAAATGATGGCACAAGACGTCATCACAAAAAAATATAAAGTATCTGATGAAGAGGTAAATAAAGAAGTAGAAAAAGTAAAAAAACAATATGGAGATCAATTCAAAAAAGTATTAGAAAATAATGGTTTAAAAGATGAAGAGGATTTTAAAAATCAAATTAAGTTCAAACTTGCTATGAATGAAGCAATTAAGAAAAGCATTACAGAGAAAGACGTAAAAGACCACTATAAGCCAGAAATTAAAGCGAGTCACATTTTAGTAAGTGACGAAAATGAAGCGAAAGAAATAAAGAGTAAACTAGATGCTGGTGCTTCATTTGAAGAATTAGCAAAACAAGAATCACAAGATCTACTATCAAAAGATAAAGGCGGAGACCTTGGATACTTCAATTCAGGTACAATGGCTCCTGAATTCGAAACGGCTGCCTACAAACTAAATGTTGGACAAATTAGCAACCCCGTAAAATCATCAAACGGTTATCACGTTATTAAATTAACTGATAAAAAAGATTTAAAACCTTACGATGAAGTAAAAAACTCTATTCGCAAAAACTTAGAGGAAGAACGTACTGCTGATCCTGTATTCAGCAAAAAATTGTTACAAGAGGAATTAAAAAAGGCAAATATTAAAATAAATGATAGTGATTTGAAAGATACATTTACTCTTGTTTCTCCGCAAGGAAATTAAAAAAGCACAACCTTATTTTTTTAGATAAGGTTGTGCTTTTTAATCTTTTATCTTATTTCTTAAAGTAAGTCCAACCTTCTTCTTGGTAAACCTTTTCTTCTTTCATCAACTTACCAAGTGCACGCTTAAATGCAGCTTTACTCATGTTAAAGCGTTCTTTAATATCTTCTGGATGGCTCTTATCCCAAAACGGCATTGCTCCGCCTCGTTCTTTCATATATGCATAAATTACTGCAGCATCGTCTTCCATTCCTTCTTCTTTACGAGGAAGAAGTGAAATGTTAATTGTACCGTCATCTTTTACGTCAATAATACGGCCTGTTACACGCTGACCGATGCGGACTTGTTCTTTTCTTTCTGTATGGTGTAAGAAAGCACGGAAATGTTCATCTGTTAAAACGAATGAACCTACTTGAAGCGAACGATATACACGTCCATTTACGTTTTTATTACGCATAGATGGCGTTGCATCTACGATAATTTCTTGCATATCACTGTCTCTTGCCGGAAGAGCAATTAAACGATCACGATTCGTTAATTTTAACGTACAATATAATTCGTCGCCTACTTCTGGCCATACTGGCATATAAATCGGGAACTCATCAGCTGGAATTAGTATATCTTTTGACACACCAATATCAACAAACACACCTAAACTAGGAATAACTTCTACAACCTTTACCCAGTTCCAATCATAAGTTGTAATAATTGGTTCCTTCATTGTTGCTGAAATACGATTTTGGTGATCAAGGTATAAGAATACATCAATCGTATCGCCTTCTTCAATTTCTCCAGCTACTTCGTTTTTATGTAGGAAAATTTCTTCTTCTTCATTCCCAACCATATATCCGATTTCCGTTTCGCGTAAAACAGTTACCTGTTCAATCGATCCTATTTGCAAATACATATTTTTTAATTCCCTTCTATATATATAAAATTATCTTTTTTATCATTCCAAACAAAAGTTAATTATAACATGATTTTTCCTATATTTGTCCAACTGCCCAAAATTCACTATAATAAAATGAGGTTACATGAATATAAGTACGAAAACACTTAAGTCTAGACTCGTTTTCAGATATACTTTAGTATGTACAGTACATAACAAGATTAGAAATTTATTTGGAGGTGCTAACTATGGCAAAAGATAGTTCTTTTGACATCGTTTCGAAAGTAGAATTACCTGAAGTAACAAACGCAATTAACATCGCATTAAAAGAAATCCAAAACCGATATGACTTTAAAGGAAGTAAAAGTGATATTAAATTAGAAAAAGAAGTACTTGTTTTGACTTCTGATGACGAGTTTAAATTAGAGCAAGTAAAAGACGTTCTAATTTCTAAACTTGTAAAACGTAACGTTCCAATTAAGAACTTAGATTACGGAAAAGTTGAAGCTGCAACTGGCAACACTGTTCGCCAACGCGCAACACTTCAACAAGGTATCGATAAAGATAACGCGAAAAAAATTAACAACATCATTAAAGAAATGAAATTAAAAGTAAAAACACAAGTACAAGATGATCAAGTACGTGTTACAGCAAAAAGCCGTGATGACTTACAAGCAGTAATCGCAGCTGTTCGTAGCGCTGATTTACCAATCGACGTACAGTTCATTAACTACCGCTAAAAAGAAAACTCCTCTTAATTAGAGGAGTTTTCTTTTTTGTCTTGTAGAGACAATATTACGAGAACAAACTATAGAAAAAGGTATATGCGGTGAAAATCGCTAAGTGAACAGGGTCTAACCATACGCATACTTTACAAGTGACCGTATGATTAAACTAGGCCTTATTGTAGAATTTGTTTTATACATGTATTTAGCAGACCTTATTGAAAATAAGAAAAAGACACCTCAAGACGTTTCCCCCTTCGATTTGAATTACTTTTCTTAGTAACTACACCCTAGACCAAAGTCATCTTAAAAATCGCTGTAACTCATAATTCCTCCCCCGCCAAAACGTAACAATTTATGAGTATAAGAATATTTCCCAACCTTTAATGTAATGTAAAATTAATAAGGAACTTAAAAAATGTTAATTAAAAAAGAGTTAGAAGTGGTTATATGAAGAAATTAATACTCTGGTTTTTATTGGCCACATTCTCCCTAAATACTGTAGGATGTTCTAATAATGCGAATTCACTAACGGATAAGTCTAACTGTATCAACAAAGCTTGGTACAAAAAAACTATGTCATGTAATCATTTAAAAAAACATTAAATAGTTAATGATAAAGGTCTAAAGAAAAGACACCCCAAAGTGCCTTCCTCCGACTTGAACCAATAATATTCGGATGGATTTAAAAAGAAGCATACATCGTTAATAAAGATGCAGACTTCAAAATAAAAAGTACACTAAGTAAACTCTTATTCAAAAATTTATATTAAACACTAATATTTTAGAAGAAAGTTTATAAGTTTAGAACCTACAGGGATTTTCCCTGTAGGTTCTATTATATTTCAAGTAATCCCCAAATGAATTATGAGTGGCTTTTTTCATTTTGGTTTTCAAAATATTTTTCTTTAACCATTTTTATCAGATTTTCTTTTTCTGTTAGTTCAAATATAAATAATGCTTTTTTCATGTTATTTGCAATATCTTCTTCATTCTGTTGTTTAAATCTTAATAAATTCCATCCCTTTAAATAGTAAAGTTCACCTAATAAGTATAAAGTATTTAGATTAATAGCTAATTTGATTCCTTTATCAATGTATTTTACCACCTCTTCATATTGATAGGTCATACCTAAACATTTCGCTAAATTAAAAATGATTTTTAATTTAATCGCTTTATCTCTCGGAAAATCTAACTTATTAAAATTAGTTAAACACCTTCTTAATATAGTAATACTTTTATCATATTCTTTATTTTCCGCATAAAATATAGACATTGTCTGCATAATATCTATTTCTCTTTCTGATAAAAAATCAACATTGGTTAAAGTTAGTTTTAATGCATCATTTAAAAGCTTTAAAGCAGTTTTTATGGATCTGTTCGCCTCAAATATAGCAATTGCTTCATGCCATAGGAGAAATTGTTTATCTTCTTTTGCCTGGAAATTCTTTTCATCTTTCTCTTTTTTCACGATTTCATAAAGTTCATTATATTGTTTTTGCTTTAAGCAATCTTTTATTACGCATTTTACATTTTCTACATATTTTAGTTTTTTGTTTTGAGTTAATGCAAATATATTATTTGGGTCAATACCAAGTCTTTCTGATAATTGATATAACAATATACTAGATGGATAAATCACACCTTTTTCTATTTTGCTAATTTGACTTTGCGAACATATTCCATGACATAATTCGGATTGTGATATATTTTTTTTAATTCTAAGCTCTTTAATGGTAATACCCAAATCGTAAAACTCCATTTTTCCACCTACTATTTAGCACTATATTAGTATAAGAGTATTCTCTAACTTTTAATGTAATGTAAAATTAATATAGTTGCAATTATTGATTGTTTCAAAGATTCTTCCCCATCGGTGCTAACACAAAAAACAGGTTAGGAAGAAAATCCCCTTCCTAACCTAGCCCTCCTCTCACTAGGGACGTTTTCATTCTCACATCGTTTCTCTTAAGAAATTTCATATCAACAGAATAAACACTATTGCCCCGCCGAACAAACTTACAAATACAATAAGAAGACATGAACATAGAGAAAGCAACTTCTCATCTACGCTTCCTTTTAACTGCAATTAAAAACGCAATAAATAATACATTCACCCCAACGATTAAGGAGATAAATAACCAATTCACACCTGTTTCTCCTTTAACTTTATACACGTTTGATTCTTCACGCTTTAAAACGAGATAAAATTTCCCGTTTTCCTCTCTTATAATTTCATCCTGCAACAATCCTCTTAACTCTTGTTTTTCACCAATTGCACTTGCAGGTAAGGAGACTTTTTGTGTTTCTTTCGTATTATTAATTGCTACTAAAGTTACTTCATCTTTATATTTTCGTTTTAGTATACTCATCCCGCTCTTATCATACAGAAGCTCAAACGTACCGCGTCGTAAAGACGGTCTCGCCTGCCTAAGTTCACCTAGTTTTGCTATGTGTTGCATAAACTTTTCGTCTGACTTAAAATCCATTAATCGTCTATTATCGGGTACACTTCCTCCATCTAATGCAATTTCAGTTCCGTAATAAAAATTCGGAATTCCAGGTGATGTTAACAAATAAGTAAGCGCCAGTTTTAAACGTGATGGCGGATAATACATATGTTCTTTTGCAATACGCGCATATCTTTTTGTTTCTTGATTATCTAAGAACGTAACAAATTCTCCTTCTTTTTTACTCACATCGTATAACGATTTCACCGATACATCTGCTTTAGAAAACGACTCTACTATTTTTTCGTTGTATTCGCTATCCTCCTTTGTCATAATACGAAAATCTTTCTTTATCACTTGCATATCTTTTTGCGCGTTATCCCAAAAGGAACGCGGCTTTTTTTCACTATGTATAACATAACTTCCGTCTAAATCAACTTCTTTTATCCACCATTTCATTGCGTTAATTACCTGTTGTTCGTTTTCTCCAAGCGGAAATTGAAATACAACTTTCATCCCTTTTGCATGAACTTCTTTTACAAGTTCTTTCACATCATTGTCTGTCCCGAAATGTTCATTTACCTTTTTAAAATTTCGCACGTCTAATCCATCGTACTTTCCACTTTCAAAAAGTGGTGAAAGCATAACGGTAGTAAAACCCATTTCTTTTATGTAATCCAACCTTTTTATAATTCCTCTTATATCCCCTCCTTGATACCCTTCTAAATTACCAACTTCTAACTGTTTGTCATTTTTCGGTTCTCCATTATTGAAGCGATCAATCATAATGGAGTATATAACTTCATCTCGCCACTCTCTTTTTTCGTCTGCAAAAGTATGTATTGGTACAAACAAAACAATAGCTAAGCAAAAACAAATGAATAGTTTCCTAGTCCGTATTTTTCCCACACGCATCCCCCAAGTTTTTTAATTGTAAGAATATTATACCAATTATCCGAATGAAACGCATATGTCGATTTTAATCCTCACAAAATAATTCATGTTAGGTTTCATGACATCATTCATATAATTTTCTGAATTTTTAGTTGATTTTTAGTTTAATTTCGAATATGATATGAAACATAACAAATAGATGATATTTTTTCTAACATTACAGGAGGAGAGATCATGGATATGGGAGATACAGTTTTTATGTTTGTAACGACAGTAATGGTCATGTTGATGACACCAGGATTGGCACTTTTTTATGGAGGTATGGTTCGCAGCAAAAATGTACTCAGCACAACGATGCATAGTTATAGCGCAATGGCTATCGTTTCGATTCAATGGATTGTTATCGGCTATTCTTTATCATTCGGACCAGATTGGCACGGGCTTATCGGTACACTTGATTGGTTCGGTCTAAACGGAGTTACCTACGCACCAAATCCAGACTACTCCTCTACTATTCCTCACAATTTATTCATGATGTTTCAACTCATGTTCGCCATTTTAACTCCAGCTTTAATTTCAGGTGCATTTGCTGAAAGAATGCGATTTTCTGCCTTTCTTATTTTTATCCTTCTATGGACAACGATCGTTTACAATCCTGTCGCTCATTGGGTATGGGGCGTCGGCGGGTGGCTAAGGGAACTTGGTGCACTAGACTTCGCTGGCGGAAACGTCGTTCACATCACTTCTGGAGTTGCCGGTCTTGTATTAGCTATTTTCCTTGGAAAACGAAAAAACATAAATGGTTCTTCTCCTCACCATTTGCCATTTACAATGTTAGGAGCAGGTTTATTATGGTTTGGCTGGTTCGGTTTTAACGTCGGCAGCGCATTATCCTTAAACGACGTAGCGTTAACTGCATTTATTAATACAAATATAGCCGCCGCTGCCGCCGCTCTAACTTGGATGCTTTCTGAATGGTTCTTCCAATCAAAACCAACCGCAATGGGAGCTGCTTGCGGAGTTGTTTCTGGTCTAGTCGCTATTACACCAGCTTGCGGGTTCGTTACACCTTTCTCCGCCCTTCTTATCGGAGCAATTGGTGGCATATTATGCTTTGGCGCCGTTTTCTTCTTAAAAACAAAATTTGGGTATGACGATACACTTGATGCCTTTGGATGCCACGGCATCGGAGGAACTTGGGGCGGTATTGCAACAGGACTATTTGCAACTACTACCGTAAACGGGGATGGTGCGAACGGATTGTTTTACGGAAACGCCGCGTTACTGTTTAAACAACTTATAGCGATTGGCGCAACATATGCATTCACAATCATCATGACGTATGCCATTATTAAAGCGATCAACTTCTTCCTCCCTGTTCGAGTAGATGAACATGAAGAACACATGGGTCTTGATATTTCAATGCATGGTGAGAAGGCTTATGAACATGCAGAGCGAGCAAACTAAAAAAGAGATGCAATCTATCGATAGTAGATTGCATCTCTTTTTAATATACTGTCAGGAATATATCGACGTTCCGACACAGGATACCTATTTACCAACAAATTCCAACATGAAGAAGAAGAAAAATACCCCGGCATAAATTTACACACAAAAAAGACGACCGAAGCCCGGTCGTCTTTTCCTATTTATTTCGGAGCATTTCCTACATATTGCGTAATATCAACATTTAATGCCTGCGCTAAACGCATACCGTATTCTTGATCTGCACGGAAGAAGTTACAAACAGCTAATAATTTTGTGCGTTCATTTACGTCTTTTAGATCATTTGTTAAGTTTGCAATTAAGTTATCTTGCTCTTCTTTAGAGAATGAACGGTAACGCTCACCTGCTTGTTTGAAGTCATTTGGTTTCTCAATTTTTTCACGAGATACATAGCCTTCTACTTTCATAGTTGAATCGCGGTAAGCTTTGTCTTCAACTGGATTCTCTGCATGACGACTCGGTTCGTAGTTGATTGTAGATGGGTTTTGATTCACTTGCATCGCACCATCACGTTGTTGATTCTGAACAGCTGCGTATGGGCAGTTTACAGGAATTTGTAAGTAATTTGCACCAAGACGATAACGCTGTGTATCTGGGTAAGAGAATAAACGACCTTGTAATAATTTATCTTCCGATGGCTCAATACCATTTACAGTTGCACTTGGAGAGAACGCTACTTGCTCTACTTCTGCAAAGAAGTTTTTCGGATTACGATTTAACGTCATTGTCCCTACTTCCATTAATGGGAAGCGATCTTCTGGCCATACTTTCGTTGGATCTAGTGGATCAAAGTCTAAAGAGTCCATTTCATCTAATTGCATAACTTGTACGTGTAAATCCCATTTTGGGTAATTTCCTTTCTCGATTGCATCGAACAAGTCACGAGTTGCATGATTGAAGTCTTTCCCTTGTACTTCTTGCACTTCTTTCGCATTTAAGTTACGTACACCTTGCTGTGGTTTCCAGTGGTATTTAATATAAACAATTTTACCTTCTTCATTAATCCATTTAAATGAATGAACGCCGAAACCTTCCATTTCACGATAGCTTGCTGGTGTACCGTAATCAGAAAATACCCATGTCATCATATGTGTAGATTCTGGACTTAACGTCATGAAATCCCAATAACGATCTGGCGTTTGAATATTCGTATCAGGTGCTGGTTTTAAGGAATGTACCATATCAGGGAATTTAATTGCATCACGAATGAAGAAAACTGGTAAATGATTACCTACGATATCGTAGTTTCCTTCTTCTGTATAAAATTTAACAGCAAACCCACGTGGGTCACGTGCTGTTTCAGGAGAACCTTGACCATGAATAACCGTTGAAAAACGAACAAATACAGGCGTTTCAGTTCCTTCATTTTGTAAAAATGCTGCTTTCGTATATTGCTTCATACTATTTTTCGTTACGAATACACCGTGAGCACCTGCACCACGTGCATGCACAACACGCTCCGGAATACGTTCACGATCAAAGTGCGCAAGTTTTTCTACTAAATGATAGTCTTCTAATAATACTGGTCCACGACGACCAGCTGTACGAGAATTTTGGTTGTCTCCAACTGGAGCACCTTGGTTTGTTGTTAAGCGATTATTTGGATTCATCTAGGGGGATCCTCCTCTTTCTTTCGTAGTAATCATTATTTATTTAAAATTATTATAAATTAATTATTATTCAAAACTAAATCTTTGTCAACTATTTCCTTCACTTTTTTGGAAACAATTTCAGCCAAACAGTCGATAAATGCAGATTGTGCATTCGGCATATTTGGTCTGAAATATTTGGCATTTAATTCATCCGTTACAACTTTACATTCATAATCGTTGTCATATAAAACTTCTAAATGCTCCGCTACAAAACCAACTGGGCAATATACGAAAGATTCGTACCCATGCTCTTCATATAAATCTTTCGTTAAATCTTGCACATCTGGACCAATCCACGGATCTGGAGTATTCCCAGCACTTTGCCAACCGATTGTATAGTTTTGAATATTTGCAGCTTCTGCAATTAAATCTGCCGTATGCTTTAGTTGTTCTACATATGGGTCTCCTGTTGCAATAATTTTTTCTGGCAAACTATGCGCTGAAAAAATTACGACTGCTTTCTCTTTATTATCAATTTCTGTAAACGTCTCTTTTATTTGGTCTGCCCAATACGAAATAAATTTCGGTTCATCATACCATTGTTCAATTGGTTCAATAACAGGACCACCAATTTCTTGCGAAAGACGAATAGCACGGTCATTATACGCTTTAATGCTAAATGTAGAGTAATGTGGCGCTAATACGATACTAATCGCTTGCTCAATCCCATCACGCTTCATTTCTTCTACCGCATCTTCTATAAATGGTGCAATATGTTTTAAACCTAAGTAACAAGTAAATTCATACTCTGTAAATATGTTATTCATTGAATCTGTTAATTTATGCGCCTGTTCTTTCGTAATTTTTGCAAGCGGCGAAATTCCACCAATCGCTTTATAGCGCTCGATTAAATCTTGGAGTGCCTCTTTGGAAGGTTTACGACCGTGGCGAATATGTGTGTAGTACGCTTCTACATCATCTAATGATTCTGGCGTTCCATACGCCATTACGAGTAAACCTATTTTTTTCTTTGTCATCTATATAACACCTCAATTTTATAAATGAGAATCTTTTTCAAGAACGTTTGTTTCCAATTATAACAAACAATAATAAGTACGTAAAGATAATTATTCTAAATAAGTATTTTTTCTAATATGATTTTAAATTTCATTTGACAATTTCTTTAATAAAAAGCGACTTACATAAAAGTAAGTCGCTTTTCCCTTATTCCCTAATATTTACCCCATACTCTTTAAACCAAACGTGAATTTGTGCTAAATGAGCTAAAAGTTGAGGACCTGTCATTAATTGCCCGAACCAAGGTGATTGAAATGCACTGCCGCCAGACTGAATCAATCCGCTCAACTGCTCTTTATCAAATAGTTCGTGTAAAATTGAACCTTTATCTGTTAATAAATCTTGTAGCCATACTGTGACTGCTTTCGTATAGTGCGGATTATGCGTTTTCGGATAAGGACTCTTCTTTCTATATAAGATGTCATGTGGAAGCACATCTTCTAACGCTTTACGTAATAGACCTTTTTCGCGGTTTTTATACATTTTCATTTCCCAAGGAATATTCCACGCATATTCGACAAGACGATGATCCGCAAATGGAACACGTACTTCTAAGCTTGCCCCCATACTCATGCGGTCTTTTCTGTCTAATAATGTTGTCATAAACCATACCATATTTAAATAAAATAATTGGCGTCTTTTTGCTTCTAGCGGACTTTCTCCCTCTAAAATAGGAACTTCTTGAATCGACTCTTCATAGCGCCTTTGTACATATTGTTGTAAATTTAATTTATTTCTCCATTCTTTTTTTAGAAGTTGTTCACGCGCTTCTGTAGAGCGCATCCACGGAAATGCACTCGATTGTAGATCATCTTCTCTATAAAACCACGGATATCCACCAAATATTTCATCTGCACATTCTCCAGATAAGCCGACGACAAAATCTTGTTTAATTTCGCGGCAAAACCATAATAATGACGAATCGATATCTGCCATACCAGGCAAATCACGAACGAGTACCGCCTCCGTTAAATACTCTGCTAGTTTTTCATTCGAAATGACGCAACGATGATGGGTTGTTTGAAACGTCTCTGTCATCAAATTAATAAACGGAGCATCTGAATTTGGCTGAAACGCATTCGCTTTAAAGTATTTGTCATTATCTTCGTAATCAATTGAATACGTGTGTAATTGTCCTTTTCCTGATCTCTCGTATTCTTTCGCCGCAATAGCTGTAATAGCGCTCGAATCTACACCACCTGATAAAAAGGTACATAGTGGTACATCAGAAACAAGCTGTCTTGTAATGGCATCTTGTAGTAAAAAGCGCGTTTTCTCTACTGTTTCTTCAAAAGAGTCTTCATGTTTTTTACTTTCTACATTCCAATATCTCCATATACACAAACCGTTCTTTGAAAATGTCATCGCATGACCTGGACGTAATTCTTTTATACCAGCATAAATACCGTGGCCAGGCGTTCTTGACGGTCCGAGTCCGAATATTTCTGATAACCCTTCTAATGTTACTTCCGCCTTCACATCTGGATGCGACAATATCGCTTTTAACTCCGAACCAAATAGTAAGCGTCCGCTATCATATTTATAAAAAAGTGGCTTTACACCTAATCGATCTCTCGCAATAAATACTTGTTCTTTCTGTTCGTCCCATACTGCAAACGCATATATACCGTTTAAATGATCGACACATTCTTCTTTCCATTCAATATAAGAAGCTAATAATACTTCTGTATCAGAATGACCTTTGAACGTATACCCTCTTCTTAATAATTCCTTTCGAATGTCTTCTGTGTTATAAAGTTCACCGTTATAGCAAATGGCGTAATTCGTTTCATCTTTTAAACAAGTCATCGGCTGTTTACCGCCCTCAGGGTCTACAACGATTAACCGTTTATGCCCAAATGCGACATTTCCTTTAATCCAAACTTTATTATCATCCGGCCCCCGCTTCGCTAACGTCTCAGCCATCTTCGTAACGACATCTCTTTCTCCTTCTAATGAGCGTTTATAATCCACCCATCCTGTAATCCCGCACATATAAATCATCCTTCCATCTTATTTCTTTTCTTGAACGTGCAGTAATCCCCACCCTAAGAGTGCGGATCAAAAAATGAAAAACTTGACGATAACCTACTATCCACATATGGAATAGCATTCTCACTCAGTAAAACGTGTTTTATTGTATGCCCACCTATGTCTAGATGTGTCTAGTTATAAAGAACGCACGAACTGTCTATAACAGGAATAACTACTTTTCATAAAGGAGAAATCGTATATGATACAACGTAAACATATTTTATATAACCAGCCCCGTGCTCATACAGTCGGTAATGTAGAATATATAAACAATGAATGGGTATTCTTTGATGATGAAAATGATGAAGCGTTTCTATTAGAAGATATTGCCGAAGATGGGTTTGAAATTTTGTATAATAACAATTGGTTACCAGCCCGTTTCTATGAACAAGATGTATTACAAATCGCCAACGAGCAACACCATTTGCAAAATGGTGAAATGGTACGTATTCGAAAAAAGTTACTTCTTAGCTATAATGAATGGCTCGAGGAATTACCTGACTCTGTCTTCACATTATTAACTGAATCATTGCAATCACTTCACTACTCTTTATATGATTGCATGTATTGTCATAATTATTTATCTTTCTTACCGAAAGAGGAGTCACGCGAAGGAGTAAATATTCTTTTGTTTGATAACGAAGAAATGATCTGTACACTGCAACACCATTTCGTCCGTCACACTACGTCAAATAAAAATATGTTCCGTTTTACGAAAGTAAATGGAGAAGAGTTGCATATCGATGCGACATAAAAAATAAAAACCACCTTATCTCCCAAGTCTTTGAGATTATAAGGTGGTTTTATTTTTATTTGAATACGTACCAGCCAAGTGGCAATTTCAGTCCTAAGTATAATACTGCTACTAGCGCAACAATAAATAAGCCCCAAACCGCCCCTGTTGGTTTGTTTTTGCTCATTTTTACAAGAACCATTTCCATTCCGCCGATAACTAAAATACCAGCTAACATTTTCAGGCCGTACCACATGTGCATGCTACCTGTTGCTGTCTTCACAATACTCATGTACAACATGAAGCCTGTCACAATAATGATGATATACATTAGGCGAAGCCCCATATGTACACCTTTACCTTTTCTTCCTGCTGAATAAAGTGAATACGCAACGAAGAATAAAATTAAACCTAACGCCCATGCTGTAATATGCATATGTACCATCGTATCCCTTACCTCCTCTTTTCACACTTTTTCACTCTATATGATAACATGTTCATTTATTTTCAGGAAATGTTTCGCTTTTTTACATTTAAATGATATAATATTTAGAGTATTTACAAACTTCTTGTAATAACAAAAGGGGGAACAATCATGATTCAAACTAAGGATATTATCGAACTTACAGACACATATGGAGCAAATAACTATCACCCACTTCCAATCGTTATTTCTAAAGCAGAAGGTGTTTGGGTAGAAGATCCTGAAGGAAACCGCTATATGGACTTATTAAGTGCATATTCTGCAGTAAACCAAGGTCATCGTCACCCAAAAATTATTAACGCTTTAATTGACCAAGCAAATCGTGTTACGTTAACTTCTCGTGCTTTCCATAGCGATCAATTAGGTCCTTGGTACGAAAAAGTTGCGAAACTAACTAATAAAGAAATGGTACTTCCAATGAATACAGGTGCTGAAGCTGTTGAAACTGCAATTAAAACAGTTCGTCGCTGGGCTTATGATGTGAAGAAAGTAGAAGCAAACCGCGCTGAAATCATCGTTTGTGAAGATAACTTCCACGGACGTACAATGGGTTCTGTTTCTATGTCTTCAAACGAAGAGTACAAGCGTGGATTCGGTCCAATGCTTCCTGGCATCGTTGTAATTCCTTACGGTGATTTAGAAGCATTAAAAGCCGCAATTACACCAAATACAGCAGCATTCATTTTAGAGCCAATTCAAGGTGAAGCAGGAATTAACATCCCGCCAGCTGGTTACTTAAAAGAAGCTTTTGAAGTATGTAAAAAAGAAAACGTTTTATTCGTAGCAGATGAAATCCAAACAGGCTTAGGCCGTACTGGTAAAGTATTTGCTTGTGACTGGGACGATGTAACTCCTGACATGTACATACTTGGTAAAGCACTTGGTGGCGGCGTGTTCCCGATCTCTTGTGTTGCAGCAAACCGCGATATTTTAGGTGTATTTGAGCCAGGTTCTCACGGTTCTACATTCGGTGGTAACCCACTTGCATGTGCTGTTTCTATCGCAGCTCTTGAAGTGTTAGAAGAAGAAAAATTAACAGAGCGTTCTCTTCAATTAGGAGAAAAATTAGTTGGGCAATTAAAAGAGATTGACAACCCAATGATCACTGAAGTTCGCGGTAAAGGTTTATTCATCGGTATCGAATTAAACGAGCCAGCTCGTCCTTACTGTGAACAACTAAAAGCAGCTGGTCTACTATGTAAAGAAACACATGAAAACGTAATTCGTATCGCACCACCTCTAGTAATCTCTGAAGAAGATTTAGAGTGGGCATTCCAAAAAATTAAAGCTGTATTATCGTAATGATAGAGAGGTTGTCCGACATGTTGGGACAACCTCTTTCTTTTTATATTCATTTATATTAAGATGAAATTTTAATTTTCTGTATTTTAAAATCGTAAAGGAGGTGCGATATGCTATTAAGATATGGTAAACATATTAACTATTTAGCTACATCTTTTATTTTAGTTACATTCTTTGGCTTCCTACTTTCCACAACATGGCTTACTCACTACTCAACTCCTACTACATTCACACTACTGAAAGCATCATTTTGGACTGCTGTTATTCTTACTATCATTGGTTTTGGACGAGAAAAAAGCGCACTTACGGTTATACTATTTGGCATTTGCACACTTGCATTCATTGGTCTTTACACTTTTTCCGTTATTGATTACCTCTATAACCCAAGGCCATAAAAAAGAGCTATCTTTTAACAAGATAGCTCTTTTCTTCACTTCACTACATTTCGCAAAGTACCAATTCCTTCTACTGTAATAACCACTTCATCACCAGCATGTAAAAACTTCGGTGGTGTGAAACCTTTTCCGACACCAGCCGGGGTTCCTGTTGCGATAATATCGCCTGGTTCTAAAGTCATTCCTTTACTTATCGTTGAAATAATTTCTTCTATTGAAAAAATCATTTTATTTGTGTTGGAAGTTTGCCTTACTTCTCCATTTACTACCGTTTCAATGTGTAATGCATTCGGCGCATTAACCACCGATTTATGAATTAAATACGGTCCCATCGGACAAAATGTATCGAAGCTTTTCCCAAGGAAAAACTGTTTATGTTTTCTTTGAATGTCTCGAGCTGTTACATCATTGATAATCGTATAACCAAAAACATGCTCAAGCGCTTTTTCTTTTTTAATTTGTTTCCCTCGCTTACCAATAACGATAGCTAATTCTCCTTCGTAATCTAGTTCGTCCGTTGCATGAGGGTGACCATTAATTTGCTCATTTATGCCAATAACTGTTGTTGGTGCTTTCGTAAAGATCATTATATTTTCTGGAATAGACTCTACTCCACCCATTTCTACCGCATGCTCACGATAGTTTTTTCCAACGCACAAAATATTCTTTCTTGGCCTTGGAATCGGTGCTAATATTTTCACCTCTGTTAACGGATAATACGCCGCTTCCCCGTTTTCTTTTGCCCAATTTACAATTTCACATACTTTCTCAAAGCATTCAGTCCCTCTTTCAATACACTCTAACATTGTAATAGGGATTGTAACCTTTTCCCCTTTTTGTCTTTGCGCTTCTCTTAAGTGTAATACCTTTTCTTCTTCTTCATCCACAATACCTACAAATACCTTTTCTTCTTTCTTCGCCGTTACAAAACGCAATATTTCCACTCTCCATCCTAAAACTCATGCCCTTTAATTGTATTCGCATCCTTAAGAAAAAAACCTTCTCATGCACGCTAATTTTTACAATATTCTTCTCATACCCTATTCGTTACCCTTTATCATTTGGCATAAAATGTAGAAATTTTACTTTTTTTAGCGAATGCATTTCTTTTTTATGAAGTTTTTGTATAATATGTACTACATATATACTAAAAATTTCATTTAGAGATGGAGCCGATTTCAATGTTTGAGCAAGCGATTGAAAAAAAACGTGAAAAAATGATTTATTTTGCTGAACGCTATGGAATGACTTCTCAAAAAACAGTGGATTGTAGCCAAGAACTGGACAGGCTCTTAAATGTAATTTGTCATGTACATACGGATTTACACCCTAATCAAACATTCAAAACACACACGCAATAATGCGTGTGTTTCTTTTATTTCAAAAAAATACACATTTTATTGGAAACGCCCATACAATAGTAGAAAAGAAAATTTTAAAAACGAAGGGTGTTTTGTATGCCAGCTATGGTCGGACATATTCGTATCGTCAATATTGGATCAAGTGGTATTTTTCATATTGGAGATGTATTTGCGATTAGGCCTATTAGTTACTCACGTGCTTTCGCCGGGGCCGGCTCTTTTAATGTTGGAGATAACGTTTCTGTCTACAATTATCAAAGTGCAACGACTGTCAACGATTCAGATGTCGTCGATCAAGCGATAATTGGTTCAACTTAAAGGGGGCGATTGTATTGAATTTTTACGTAAACCAAAGCATCATCATTAACAGCATTAAAATTGATAGCATTACAACCTCTTCTGTGTTCCAAATTGGTACTGCCGGAAGTATTAAAGCCCTATCTAAATTTTCAAATACGGGCGGATTTACGGAGCCGCTTCGCCCATTACAAGCGAAAGGACAAATTATTTCTATCAAACCATCAACTAGTTCTTCTTAAGACATCCTTGTCATAAATATATAGCAGGAATATTTTTACCCTCCCTATTGAAAAGGAGGTTTCACAAATGAATCAAGATATATATACTTACTTACACCAACTTCAACAAGCTCTTCAAACACAACAAGCAGCCATCCTGAATTTAGAAGATCAAGTGCGCCAACTCCAAGAAGAGCTTAACGAATTAAAAAATCGCCCCTCCTCTTCTGTAGGAAAAGTGGAATACAAATTCGATCAATTAAAAGTCGAAAATTTAAATGGTACTTTAAATATTGGTTTAAACCCATTTTCAGCAAAAGGACAACAAATTGAAGACCTTCAAGTGGATACAGAAACATTGAAGGTAAACCCTGAAACCGAAACAAACCCAGACTTTTATCAAGGTATCCTCCAAGAAATGCATCGATACTTAGATGAAGAAGCATATAATCGTATTCTCCATTTTGAACAAGAAGAGCGAACACCGCTTGATGAAATGTATCGACAAATGATGGTGGATGACATAAAAAAACAGATGGAGCATCGACTCCCTTATTATTTATCACAAGCGCAATCATATGAAGGTATTTCAACAGATCCAGATTATTTACGAGATATCATTATTCAGGCAATGAAACAAGATATTGACAAAGCCTTTCTCTCCTTTATTCAGCACATACCGGGAAATTTCCGAAAGGAGTAAGTATGTATGAACCTTAACGTTGTAAACCGTGAGTTAAAAGTCGGACAGATTAAAATGAACGGTGTATCGTCGTCCGCACTCTTTTTAATTGGAGATGCAAATCTCCTCATTCTATCTTCTATTCTCGATACACCATTTGAAACAGTTACAGAGGGTCCATTTGTACCATTAGTAACAGATGTCCCTCCTACTCCAGGTTAAGGAGACTGAGAAATTATGTTGCATCATGTGTCTATTGTCCAAAATGTTTCTATTATTTCTTTAGGGATTGCTGCTGTATTTCAAGTTGGAGATGCAAACCAAATGGAATTAAAAAGTAGAGCTATTGCCGTCCACCGTGAAATTCCTTTTTATATACGGGGAGAAGGTCGCTTTGATGCTTTTGAAATCTTTACAGATGAACACATTACAATTCCAAAACGAACGACAGATGTAAAATTAAACATTGTAAATGAATGCCCTTTTATTGAAGTTAATAACGTTGAATTACGCACACTTTTAAATTCTGGTTGCTTTCAAATTGGAAATGTTGATTATGGTTTTAATAACTCTCGTATTATACAAATCCGCCAATATATTACGGATGAACCTTCCGCACAATAATTCATATAGTAATTAAAAAGCTTAGTAAAGTAGGTGGATGGTATGCCTTCGGTTGTAGGAAATCTCGTCGTGCAAAACAGTAACGGCTCTTTCAACTTAGGAGATTTTTATAACGTATCTCCGAAAGAAAACACGAAAGCCTATAACGGATCTGGAGCTTCCAATGTTGGGTTTGTCGTGAATACGTTTAACGGTGTTAGTGCAACGAATACATTTGATTCTGATGTGGCAGATCAAGATCAGATTGGAACAGCGTAAAAAAAGTAGGAGAATATCTCCTACTTTTTTCTTTTATCTAATTCAAAATTATTAAAATAAAATTTTAATAAGCAAGAGCTTTACTGTCCACAAATAGTGGTATAAACAAGTAAGTAGTGAAGAGGCACTATTTCATTTTATTTAAATGATAACCCGCTCTCCTCCAAAGCCTTCCTAAGCTTCGGCAAAGACGCAGGCCCCATACCATGCAGTTTTGAAATTTCTTTTTCACTATATTTTGAGAGTTCTTCTACAGTTTGAATTCCATGGTGTTCTAATGCCCTTCTTGCTGGCGCTGAAAGAAGAGAGAGAAAACCTTCTTTTGGTTTTCTCTCTTTCTCACAGGTTGGGCAAGTTGGACAATCGCTACTTTTATAGTACTCGTGTCCCTGTTCACAAGTTCTTAACGTTTTTTCCGTTACCATTTTCAAGCCCCTCTATTCTTCAATATTTACAACGTGATTCCCATCAAAGAAATATAAACATTTCTCTTTCACAGGATGTTGTAAGCTTTTCTCCAGTGCTTTTGCATATAACGAAAGCTGCACTTTATATCGATCTTCTAAAATTGGTTTCGCTTGTTCGAATCCGCCTGGGAATTTCCCTTCAATCGTATCTGTTTTGAAGTCGATTAACGTAATGCCATCTTCCTCTTCAATCATGCAGTCGATAACCCCTTGGACAAGGATTGATTCCCCGCTATTCCCTTTCCAATCTTGATATGCTTCTTCTGCTGCAAGCATCATCGTAAATGGTACTTCACGCTCAACACTTTTCGCCGCTAATACCCTTTTGCCTAAGTCACTGTCAAAGAATGAAATTACTTTTTCAATCGCTATTTCTTCCGCCTGCTCGAATGTTAATAATTCCTTATTTACCATTCCAGCAATTTGCTCTTGAAGAACTTCAACCGTAATCGGCTTCTTCAAATCAACATGCTGCATAACGGCATGGACTGCTGTTCCGCGCTCTGCGTACGTTAACCCTTTTTTCTCCATAAAGCGCGGACGTGTTTTAATTGGTGCACGTAGTTTTTTAATAAAGGCGTTATCGCTACCTTCTTCAGATTGATAATTTCTCTTTATTTCTGTAACAGATTGCTTCGCACGATGAGATGTCGCATCCTCATATCCGTACTTCCACATTAATCTGTCGTACACTTCTTCTTTCCGTTCACTTTGTAATGGCACAGCCTTTTTCTCACGAAGCGCTTCTAATAATTCTTGTTTCTCTTCTTGAACTGGCTCTGGTGCAAGTAGCGTATTACCGTCCACAACTTCTACTTTCCAGCTCGTGTCATACCCGTAAATTTCATCCGGAATACTTCCTTGTCCTAATTCAAGAAGCATTTCACTATCACGGTGTCTATATAATGAAGGTGCAATCCAGTCTAAATAACAAGACGCCCCGGCACGTATATGATCTGGTAATAACCATTCACTATGTTCCCTCGCATCAAGCCATTTTTCCATTTCCTTATTTGCATCCTTAACTGTTCCAATTAAAATTAACTTCTCTTTCGCACGCGTCAATGCTACGTATAGTACGCGCATTTCTTCCGCAATTAATTCCATTTTCATTTTACGCTTAATCGCAAGCTGTGATAATGTTGTATATTTAATTCGTTTACGCGGATCGATAAATTGCGAACCGAAACCGAAATCTTTATGCAATAAGAAACGTTTCATTAAGTCTTGTGTATTAAAACGACGACCGAGTCCAGCTACAAATACAACTGGGAACTCTAACCCTTTACTTTTATGAATCGTCATAATGCGAACAACGTCTTCTTGTTCACCGAGGGCCCTCGCCGTACCCATATCATCACCGCGTTCTAAAATACGTTCAATAAAACGTAAGAAGCGGAATAATCCTCTAAATGATGTTGCTTCATATTGTCTTGCGCGGTCATATAGTACGCGTAAGTTTGCCTGCCTTTGCTTTCCAGCTGGTAAACCGCCAACGAAGTCGTAATAACCTGTCTCACCGTACACTTTCCAAATTAAATCAGAAAGTGATTGTTGGCGCGCGAATTCACGCCATCCTTGCAGTAAGTTATAAAACCACTCTAATTTATCATGAAGTTCTTGCTCCTCTTCAAGTGGTGCCCCTTTTAAGAATGAGCTCATTACTTCATAAAATGACCCTTTCTTTCCGTGAGCACGAAGCGTCGCAAGTTCTTCGTCATTTAATCCAACGATCGGTGAACGAAGTACTGCTGCAAGCGGGATATCTTGCATCGGATTATCAATAACGCGGAATACGTTCATCATAATATTTACTTCTGTCGCTTCAAAGTAACCAGTCGCAAGGTCTGCATATACTGGAATTCCTTGTAATTTTAACTCTTCCATAATTTGCGGTGCCCACGGCATGGAGCGAAGTAAAATAACGAAGTCGCGGTATTGTACTGGGCGCATACTATCATTTTTACGGTCATACACTTCATAACCTGAATCAACCATCGCTTTAATGCGCTGCGCCATAAGACGAGCTTCAAGCTGTGCTTTTTCGACTTCTGCACCTTCTTCTCCGTCTATTACTTCTTCTTCCGTTTGCTGAATGCACAGTAGTTCTGCCGCTACATCTTCACCTTCTGGATAGGTAGCACCTAACTTTAATTCAGCGTCTGCATCGTAGTCGATTTCTCCGACTTCTTCACCCATAATTTGTTTGAAGATAAAGTTCGTACCTGCTAGTACTTCATGACGACTACGGAAGTTTTTCGCTAAGTCGATCTTCATTCCGCCGCCCAATCCTTCTTGTGTGAAGCGTTTATATTTTCCTAGGAATAGTCCTGGTTCGGCTAGTCGGAAACGATAAATCGATTGCTTTACGTCACCAACCATGAACAAGTTTCCTTCACTCTCAGAATCTTTCGTTACGAATTTAATAATGGATTCCTGTACAAAGTTCGTATCTTGATATTCATCGACTAATACTTCAGCAAATTTGTTACGATATTGGAGCGCCACTGCTGACGGATTCATTTCACCATTTTCACTTTGTTCACTTAAAATTTGTAAACAAAAATGCTCTAAATCTGTGAAATCGACCATTCCTTTATCTCGCTTCATCGCTTGGAAACGCTCTGTAAATACTTTTACAAGTTGAACAAGCTTTTCTAATACTGGGTGCATATCTTGAAAATCTCGTAAGAAACTTTCAGGTTTTCGGCTAAATAACTCTTCTTGTAATTTCTTCACCTCATCTTTCGCTTTATTACGAAGAGAGTCTACTTGTTTTACAACATCTTCATTGTAATCACTTTTCTTAATACGCTTTAACGTTTGCCACGATACGTTTTGCATCGCTTCATACAAACTTGTCCACGACTCATGAGCAGCTGATGATAGCGTTCCAAGTAAAGCTAGATCTGCTTGCAGGGTTTCAATGCGAGGCGCTGGACCGTCAGGAAGCATTGCGAGTTCAGTTGCCTTACGAATATGCTGTTCCGCTGTTTCAAGCTGGAATTTCACATCTTCTAATAAATAAGAAGCATATACTAAGTCTTCAATTGTCTTTCCTTCTACGTCATATGCTTCTACTAATTTATCAAGCCATTTTTCCGGATTTGGATGCGCTCTTGACTCTGTATGAAGCGCTAAAATCATACGTTGTAAGTCATCATCACTACGGTCACTCGTATAACGATCAACAAGTTCAAAGAAGATTGTATTATCTTCGATTCCGTACTCTTCTTCTAATATGTCATCTAGCACTTCTTCTTTTAACAATTCATTTTCTGTTTGATTCGCAATACGGAAACGAGGATCAACATCAAGCATGTAGTAATATCCTCTAATTACTTGTAAACAGAATGAGTGAATTGTTGAAATGGAAGCTTTATTTAATAGGCTCAGCTGCTTTCTTACGTGTTGAGAGCCTGGTTCATCAATTAATACCTTTTCTAACGCTTCCCCGATTCGGTTTTTCATCTCTTGCGCCGCTGCATTCGTAAATGTTACAACGAGCAGGCGGTCGACATCGACTGGATTCTCTTCATTAATAATCTTTTTAATAATACGTTCAACTAATACTGCTGTTTTACCTGATCCAGCTGCAGCCGCAACTAAAATATCACGCCCGTTCGCTACAACAGCTTTCCACTGGTCATCTGTCCATTGACTATCTTCTGGTTTTTTAGGCCAATTTTCTATCATTCTCCGCCAACCTCCTCTCTTATTTTCTCCATCGCTTCGCTATCTTTCATATCTTTTAACGATCGGAACTGATTATCTTCAAGTGACTCATCAAATTGACAAACAGATTTGAAGTTACAGAACGTACATGCTGCTTTATTTCCCATTTTATAAGGAGCAATATCGATAACACCTTCTGTAATATCTTTTCCGATATTTTCAAACGTATGGTGTACATATTTTTGCAGTACGTTAAACTCTTGCTCACTTGCAATACTTGAACGCGCACTAAAGCTACCGTCTTTTTTCAGGCCAGCAGAAATAATATCTGAACTTCCTGTTGAAAGTTTGTTATCCATTAAACGAACAACGTCAGCATCTCCTAATACGAGTCCTTTCATTTTAAATTTCTTTAAAATTTCTTTTTCAATTTCAGCTTCAGATGCGTCACCTTTCATCTCAACGATTGGGTTATGAATATGGAAATACAATACACCAGCTGGTGATGCTGCGTGACCTTTTTTCATCCACGTCTGCGCATTCGAAGTAACAACATCTAAATACGTTAACATTTGAAGTGCTAATCCGTAATACACTTCCGTTAAATCTAACGCTTTTGAACTTGATTTATAATCAATAATACGTAGGAACGTCCCGTTTTCATCTTCTGCCTTATCAACACGGTCAATACGGCCGACAACTTCCATCTTCACACCATTTGGTAATGAGAATTCCATCGGCGGAAGTGAGCCTGTACCACCCATACCGAACGGCACTTCTAAATCAACTGGTACGAATCCGCTTGACTTCGCATGTTCACGAAGAATGATTGACGTACGGAAAATGATTTGTTGTAGTTTTTGTTTTAAATAGAAATGACGGTTTGAACTTAATAAAATTTGTCGTTGTAATAACGGTGCGATTTCTTCTATTACTAAAACAGAAAGATGCTCACACTCTTTTATGGATAAATCCGCCCAAGTACGGTTTTCACGCAATAACTTGTCCGCAATTTTCTTTAATGCCGCATGGAATAATTCGCCGATATCCGGCGCATCAAGCTTGAAAATATCACGCTCTCTAAGCGATAAACCGTGCTGCGCAAAATGAGCGTATGCACAACGGTTAAATAGTTCCATACGAGAGACGCTTCCTTTAATTATATCTCCGTATAAATCTCTACTTACTGCTGTACTTAGTTTCTTCGCACGATTTCGATAGAATAAACTTGATAAGACGCGGCTACTTTTTTGTTTCCATTCATCTGAAGTTACGTAGAAATTATATACGTCCCACCAAAAGTCTAAATTCCCTTCAAATCCGTATCGCTTCCACGTTTGTAGTTGCTGCATAACGTAAGATAACGTTACTTCTGGCGTTGCTACGTATGAAATTTGTTCTGAACGTGATAAATCGTTTACGTCATTCGTAATAAATAAATCTTTCACATTAGGGAACATTCTTTTTATTTTCTTAATAAAGCTAGACGCAAGTAACGTCTTTCCTTCTTCATCTGCAAGCGGGCATGAAATATATAACTTCTCAGATGCTCTCGTTACCATTTGATACATAACGAACTGTTCTTCTAACAAAGTTTGTCTCGTCGTTGGCGCTAATTCAATCCCTGCTGCACCAAGAACTTCTCTTTCTTCATCAGAAAGCATACCTTCGTCCATAGGTGCTGCTGGAATAACACCCTCATTTACACCTATAATAAACGTTGCTTTCACGTCAGATAACCTGGAGTGATCAATATTAGCAATTAACACTTGGTCTAATGACGGCGGAATGTTAGCAAATTGAAGTGCCTCAAGACCTGTCGACATAACGTCCGTAAACATAGAAAGAGACATTTTCTCTTCACCAAGCATCTCTACAAACGTATCAAGAAGGCTCATTACTTCTTCCCATACTTGTTCATGATCTGTCGCAAATAAGAAATCTCCACTTTCTTCTGCACGTATACGTAATTCTTCTAGTTTTTTCGGAACATCCAGCTCTTCTAGAAATAAGTAAACTGCTTCACACATTTGCATAACTGTTCCTGCACGCTTTAACCTTTTTTGCATGCGAATAACAGGTGTTCTTACAACGTCACGTAACCTATTTATTTTCTCTTCCATTTCACGTTCACTGTCTGTAATCATCCCGTTCGTATCATCAAGAGAACGATAACGGCGATACATCCATGAATCCTCTGAAGTCCACCTCTTTCCTTGTACACCGTACGCTAAACAGTAATTTTCAAATTCATCCATTTCTTCACGCATCGTTTCTTTTCTTACGTCTAATGGATATAAAAGCTCTGTTTTCACGCAGCGGAACACCGCATCATAACGCCAATTCCCACTAATAATCTCGAGTGCAGAACGAATACATTCTACTAATGGGTGGTGTGACATCGGGCGCTTTTCATCGATGAAGTGCGGGATATTGTAATCTGTAAATAACGTGCGCATCACATCGTAATAACTTTCCCCATTACGAAGAAGCACTGCAATATCTCGGTAACGATATTTTTCATTCGCAACAAGTTTACGAATTTCACGAGCAACACCTTCTACCTCCGCTCGTAAATTCGCAGCTGTGCTAATCGTTACACTCGCTTCACCGTTAAATTTTTCATTCGGACGCGCTTCATAATGAGCTTCTAAATGCGCTAATGCGGGAGAATGAAAACGCGGCTGTTCCATAAGTGGAATTGTTTTTTCAATTTCTATTTTCTCTTCACGCGCTACTTGTTTTATTTTTTCATACGTTAACGTCGTTTCATAAAATAAATCGAGTTCATTTACTGGCTGTGCTAACGTTTTTTCATCTATCGTTAACGTGATCGTAACTCTCGCTCCGCAAATCATAAGCTGTCTTACAATCTCTAACTCTTGCGGGGAGAATGAATGAAATCCATCTATATAAATTTCCGCACCATTTACATATTCAGACTGCGGAAGCTTTTCCACTAGCAATTGCAGGTAGTCTTCTGAATCTAAATATTTTCCAATTAAAGCACGTTCAAAATCATCGTATAATAGCTGTAAATCATACACTTTATTCGCTAGTAACTTTTGTTCGGCACTGCTACTATGCGCATCCAATTGTTGCCACATTTCATATACGTTAGATGGCGTTACATTGTAACGTTTAAACTCTGCAATCATACTGCCAAGATGTTCAAAGAAACCGTTTTGCTCCGCTGCTTTTTGGAACACCGATAATCCATCTTTACGAGACTCTACAATTTTACGGAGTAACATATGTACACCCGCTTCATCAATATGAAGACGACTCGCTCCGCCAACTTCTTGTAGTACCTTCCACGCTAATCGTGAAAAACTAAAAACTTGTGCCCGAATAGAACCTCTTACATCCTCACTTCCAATTAACGCCTGCTGCGTCTGGAATGTCATCTGTTCTGGCACAAGATATAATATTGTTTTCCCTCTCGGGCGTTGTTTTAACTCTTCTTGCACTTCGCGTAAACAAAGTGTACTTTTTCCACTTCCCGCTCTACCAATTACAAATCGAAGTGACATGTAACCCCACCTTTCACTTACATAACGAACGTTAGTTTGCTACTATAATTGTATTATAGTACACGAAAAAAGACAAACTGAGTTGTTTGTCTTTTCTATACTTCTACTTCATTATATCAACCTTTTGAAAAATTCGTTTGCACCTCTTGAATTGGCCAATATCGCAAATCAACTTTACCGACAACTGTATCAGCTTTTACAAAGCCAAAGTGTCTACTATCCCAGCTCCCGAGCCGGTTATCACCTACTACAAAAATAAACCCGGGTGGCACCAGCTTTTCTTTCGTTAACTCTTCTAATGTAAAGTCGCCTGTTAGTTGCCTTCCATTTATCTCTTTCTTATACTTCTCTAAATACGGCTCATCAATAAATTGACCGTTTATATATAACTTATCCTGCTTATATTCAATATGATCTCCAGGTAAACCGATAACCCGCTTTACATAGTCCTCTTTTTTATTCGCATGAAATACCACAACGTCAAATCTGTTCAAGTCCCCAACTTGATAACTCACCTTATTTACAACTAGCATATTGCCATCTTGCAATGTCGGCATCATTGACTTCCCCTCTACAACATACGTTGAAAAGAAAAACGTTCGAAAAAATACAGCTAATAATACACCAATTAAAATTGTTCGTATCCACTCTATGCCTTCTTTTTTCAAAGTTTTCTTCATCTGCTTCTCCCCTTATCCTTTAATACTGAAGCTTTCCTTTACAAAGAAGACTATTCTTAATGTAGTTCTAACTTTACTTCGATTTTCTTACCGACATACCATAAAATAAAAATACCAATCCCTACAATAACTGATTTCACTGGATTATGAATAAATGACATTAAATCATGACCGATATACGTTAAAATAAAAATCATCACAAGTTTTCCGAATGCTAACGCTAGACCAAACTGTTTTACACTAATTCGGGATAAACCAGCGACAACATTTATTAGCGCTGACGGTGTAAACGGAAAACAAAATATAACAAAAATCGGTGCGAATCCTTTCCTTTCAATCCACCCCATTGCTTTTCGTACTCTCTCATGCTTATTTACAAACGAAAAGAAACGACTGCGACCAAAATGGCGGATGATGAAAAAGACAAGTAATGCACCCATTACTGATCCAAGCCATGAATAAAGAAAACCGAGCCAAAAGCCAAATGCAACAGCATTCGCCAGTACAAATACAATAAGCGGTAATACCGGAATCAACGCCTCTATCATCGGTAAACCAATACCAAGAAGTGGTCCGAACGCTTTATAACTCTCAACAATATGATCCATATTTTCTGGTGAAAAATACTCTTTGATTGTCTGAAAATCCATTCTACACTTTACCCCTTTACTCTAAATACTATCCCTACTGTATCATTGCTTATATGAAAGAGGAAATGGTAGATACGACATACGGAGATGTATTTATTAAAGTTTCCATATCTTTCATAAGAATTCCTTCATTATTTAGCTATGATAATCTATCAATATTTGACAAGATATTACATATTAATAACACCCTATCCAACAATATCCTTATATCCCTTCAAAAATAGTATATTACAAATAATTTATTTAAATATAAAAAAATAGTATTTTTTACATTTTTTATTAAAAAAACAACATAAATCTGTTATACTAAATATCGCAATATATTTATTTTATATTTTTAGGAGGAAATACTTTGAAAGACACAGTAAAATTATTAAAATGGGTTACTGGTGCCTTAGAGGCTTTACTGGGAATACCTGTACTCGGAGGAACTATTGTTGTTTCTTTACTTTGGTTACCACTTCTTTTCATGCTAGTATTACATATTGTTACTTTAGTATTGGCTAAAAAAGCTAATATGAGCGCTAACGGTAATGTGCTAGGAATTGTAACTTCTTGCCTTGCATGGATTCCGTTTGTAGGAATGATTTTGCATATTTTATCAGCTATCTTCATTATGATGGATGCTGCCCGTAAGGAAGAAACTTATTAATATTTAAATAGCAAAAAAGCTGTCCTAGAATGCCGCTTAAAGCAACATTCTAGAGGCAGCTTTTTCTATATTACACTTCTTCTTCTCTAACAAAATACACCTTCTCATAAGCGGGTCTTAATGTTGATTCCTCTTTTTTATCGACCTCTTTAAAACAAGGATTCCCTTGTTTTTTCCTACGATCTTCATATTCAGTACGTAATTTCGCTGTACGATTTTGTTGATTTTCAAAACTAGTTTTTGATATTTCTAATTTCACAGCAAAGCCATTTATAAATCTAATAATAAGATTTCCATCTTCTAATTCTTTATTACTTTCAATATAAAAATGAGACAACCAAGCGCACTCTTTTCTAGAGTAAGAATAGGTAGGGAAAAAATAAAGTTGATCTGCTGGACTAATCGCAATCGGTGCTTTATGTGTAATATGAGTTAACTCTTTCGTTCCTTCTTTTCTGCCCAAGAAACTAGAGCCATGCTTGCGGCAACTTCTTTCTATAATATCTAGAGGTTTTTGAAATACGAAAAAAGAATCATTCATTTCAACGACTCGCGTAACAATTTTCTTTTCACTTAGAATAACAGGAAGTAAGGCCATCGTATTTTTCGTTACAACATAATTTTCGACATAGCGTTCCACTTTACTTTCCATACTCCATTATCTCCTTTTTTCCATTTATATTAGCAGCTGCATATATAATTTTAGCATCTATGAAAAGGAAATAGCTTACAAGTTCCGCTTTTTTACAATTTTTTATCATTTATCAAACATTTGTTAAACAACAAAATCAAAATATAGAAATTAATTAATTTTAAAGTTATAAAAACAGCATTTATACTACCTATAAATATTTATTATCCATTCCTCATTTCACATCATTACAACAACTAACTTTGCTATAATTAAAATGTAAATCCAATATATGGAGGGCCACTATGGAAGAAAAAGAGATCCAACCATCGATTCAAATGAAAAATAGTAGCGTCATTATCGTGAAAAACTCAGCTAGTATTATATTCGGTTTATTTTTCATTCTGCTATTCTTTGCCAAACCGTTTCGTAAATCAAAATGTCCAGAATGTAAAAAACGTGAGAAGAAAAAATCAGGGCAAGAACAATAAAAGGCCTTCCTTTATGGAATGCCTTTTTACATTTGTAGTATCATTTTATTTATTCTTCTTCACCCTAAAAAACGACTATATTTTCTTCCAAGGTTCTCTACATCTTTTTTGATTTGTAATATGATCCTTATATAAAACATGAGAAAGAGTATTTGTACTTGTTACCCGCTTTTAATTTTTATTAAAAAATTAAAATTTGTACATCTTTATCCATCACTAACAATTCGTTAATTAGTTAACTTTGCAATATAAGTTTTGTATATAATGTCATTCAAAAACACAATATATATAAGTAGCTATTTATAATTACATTGCTTTTTATCGAATTCTAAAAAGGAGTTGTATACTATGGATAAAGAAAATCCATTAAATCAGCAGGTTAATAGCATTCCCTCAGATGCTCTGAATACCCCTAGTAAGGAACAAGAACAACTGTTAGAAACATCATCTCAAAACGTACAAAATTCCAACAACAACGCTAACAAAAAAGATGTTACTCAAGGTCTATCTGGAAAAGATTTCCCCATTTCAACAGAGAATACAAATTTATAGTTATTTACTATCATACGCAGCAAATGCTCTTGCTGAACTAATTCTTCTACAGAAACTAATACGCATTCCAGATAATTTTTTACCAGTTGTAACATCGAAAAAGAGATTTAGATATAAAAACAGGCTCTAAAAAAACTTTCTCCACAACAAAAAAAGGATGGCATTAGCCATCCTTTTTTCCATCATCAACTATAAAATTATAGTTTGATTACGTTTTTAGCTTGAGGTCCACGGTTACCGTCTTCGATTTCGAAGCTAACTTTTTGACCTTCTTCTAAAGATTTGAAACCGTCAGTTTCGATTGCTGAGAAGTGTACGAATACGTCGTTTTCGCCTGGAACTTCGATGAAACCGAAACCTTTTTCGTTGTTAAACCATTTTACTTGTCCTGTTACTGCCATAATTATTTCCTCCTAAGAAAATACAAATTTTAAATTTTTTAGTCTTCCTGTCTAAAAAAAGAATCCACACATTATCAAATACGAAACATAAACTAGTTCTCACATACTTTTTCTCGTTCGTTTTCAGCACTTGATAACATATGGATTGCTTAATTTAACTATTCAACTGACATCATCATAGCACATTAAAATAAAATGTACAATCTTTTTCGAAAATAGAATTTCTAATTTTTAGTATTTCTTATAAAATATAATTATCTCTATTCTAAATAAGGAGGAATTTATGACCAATAAAATTCCTAGAAAAACATTAAAAAGAATTGAAGAGGATATTGAAAATAATAATCTTGGAAAAGCAAGAGATAGGTTGCATGGCCTCATCTTTACATACCCAAATGAATTACATCTTCGAAAACAACTCGGAGATATTTATTATAAATTACAATATCCAGAAATGGCTGGACGTTACTGGTATCTAGAAGAGCATAAAACAGATATTATGCATGAATCATGTTTATTATTTGAAAAATCAATGGGAAATAGTCCTCATCATATTGCACGTGCTTTAAAGTTTAAAGGCGATTCTAACCATATAAAAGGTTTGTATAAAGATCAACCTTTATCTTCAGTGCAGAAGAAAGTAGCAGAGGAGTTAATTTATGAGTATAAAGAAACATGGAAAGATAAGCTAGTTCCTTTTGGCTGTCTAGCATTGCTTGCTTCCCTTCTCTTTTCTGCCGTTGTTGGTCTATTCACTATTTGGAATTGGATTTTTTAATCACAGGGGGAATTTTCACATGTCAAACTACGCTAAAGAAGAAAGGCTAACAGGGGGAAACGTCTCAAGCGTATATCGTTCTGAAAATACTGTTCGGCGAGAGTTAAAGCCAGGCAGTGAAAAGATTCATAAGCTATTGCAACATTTAGAAAACAAAGGATTTCATTATGCTCCAAAGTTTTTAGGTGTAGATGAAAAGGATAGAGAGATTTTATCCTTTATTGAAGGAGAAGCTGGCAATTATCCTTTAAAAGAATATATGCGATCTAATGATGTATTAAAAAAAATAGCAAAGATGCTCCGCCTTTACCATGATGCTGTAAGTGATTTTCCGTTATTAGCTGATTGGAAACCGATGGATCATACTCCAAATAACATTGAGGTTTTATGTCACAATGATTTTGCCATATATAACATTATTTTTAATAATGAGAAGCCAGTAGGGATTATTGATTTCGATGTTGCTGCTCCTGGTCCAAGACTATGGGATATCGCTTATACACTCTATACTTGTGTGCCTTTAAGTAGAGTGTATTATACTGAATCCGGTGAAGCCGTTCATTATGACTCATCGCAACATGCAGATCGTATTAAAGAGAGAGTGAATTTGTTCGTTCAGTCCTATGATAAAAATATGGATGAAGATTACTTAGGAATGGTGTTGCTTCGATTAGAAGGGTTATGTACATATATGAAACGAAAAGCTCAAGAAGGCGACTTGAATTTCCAAAGAATGATCGATGAAGGACATCTAGAGCATTATGAGAAAGATATGAAGTTTATTCGTGATCATAGGGCTGAGTGGAGTTGATTTAGTAATAAAGAAAAGTTAGTATCGTTTTTTGCCGACAACTCAATCTCTCTTTTCGAATCGTTTAGAAAATAACAAGGGGCACCTTTCAAAAAGGTGCCCCTTCCTTTTATTTCGTAAACTGTGCTTCTTCCGTAGATCCTTTTAACGCTGTCGTTGATGAAGTTCCGCCTGTAATCACTTGTGCCACTTCATCAAAGTAACCTGTTCCTACTTCGCGTTGATGACGTGTTGCAGAGTAGCCATGTTTTTCAGCTGCGAATTCTGCTTGTTGTAGTTCAGAGTATGCTGCCATGCCGCGCTCTTTATAGCCACGTGCTAGTTCAAACATACCGTAATTTAATGAATGGAATCCAGCAAGTGTTACGAATTGGAACTTGTAACCGTAAGATGCGATTTCCTTTTGGAAGCTTGCAATTGTTTTTTCATCTAGTTTTTGTTTCCAGTTGAATGAAGGTGAGCAGTTATATGCAAGTAGCTTCCCTGGATGCTCCTTATGAATTGCGTCCGCAAATCGTTTTGCATCTTCTAAATTTGGTTCTGACGTTTCACACCAAACGAGGTCTGCGTACGGTGCATACGCTAAACCGCGCGCAATTGCTTGATCAAGACCTGCATTCGTACGGTAAAACCCTTCTGGTGTTCTTTCTCCTGTAATAAATGCTTTATCAACAGGATCAATATCGCTCGTAATTAAATCAGCTGCATCCGCATCTGTTCTTGCAACGATAATTGTCGGCACTCCCATTACATCTGCTGCAAGGCGTGCAGAAATTAAATTGCGTACTGCTGTTTGCGTTGGTAGTAGTACTTTTCCGCCTAAATGGCCACATTTTTTCTCTGAAGATAATTGATCTTCAAAATGCACACCTGATGCACCTGCTTCAATCATACCTTTCATCAGTTCGAATACATTTAATTGCCCACCAAATCCAGCTTCTGCATCTGCTACAATCGGTACGAAATAGTCTGTATCATCGCTTCCTTCCATATGCTGAATTTGATCCGCACGTTGAAGCGTTTGATTAATTCGTTTTACTACAGCAGGTACGCTGTTCGCTGGATATAAACTTTGGTCTGGATACATATGCCCAGAAAGGTTTGCATCAGCTGCTACTTGCCAACCACTTAAGTAAATCGCTTTTAACCCAGCTTTTACTTGTTGCATCGCTTGGTTTCCTGTTAATGCGCCAAGTGCGTTAATATAGTCTTCTGTATGAAGCGATGTCCAAAGCTTCTCAGCACCACGACGCGCTAACGTATGTTCAATATCAATTGACCCGCGCAGGCGAATTACATCTTCTGCCGAATATGGACGTGTGATCCCTTTCCAACGCTCATCTAATTCCCAGCTTTCTTGTAACTTCTCGATTCTTTCGTTTTTCATTTGTTCCATCCCCTTTTCATTTTTTATAAAATTTCATAACCCGGTAATGTTAAAAATGGTACGAATTCATCATTTCGAACGAGATTTGTAAACAACGTTGTCGCCTCTTGGAATCTCCCTTTCTTAAAGGCTTCCTTACCAATCTCTCTTTCTATTTTTGCTAATTCTTCTTCTTTTAATTCTTCCATTAATTCAAGCGTAATATTACGACCATCATTTAGTTTTCCACCTTCATGACGAATCCATTGCCATACTTGTGCTCTTGAAATTTCAGCTGTTGCCGCATCTTCCATTAAGTTATAAATGGGTGCTGCTCCCCGTCCGCTTAACCAAGATGCAATATATTGAATACCTACGCTAATATTCATGCGAAGGCCCTCTTCTGTAATCGTTCCCACCGGTACCTCTAGTAAATCGTTTTCTGTTACACATATTTCTTCACGTTTTCTAAAAATTTGATTTGGTGTTTTCATAATGTGATTAAACACTTCCATTGCAACCGGTACAAGTCCAGGGTGGGCAACCCAAGTCCCGTCATGACCGTCTAAAGCTTCGCGTTCCTTATCAGCACGCACTTTTTCAAAAGCTGCTTCATTTGCTTCTGGATTATTTTTAATCGGAATTTGTGCCGCCATTCCTCCAATTGCTGGTGCATTACGGCGGTGACATGTTTGAATTACTTTCAAAGAATACGAACGCATAAATGGCGCCGTCATCGTGACTTGTGCTCTATCTGGTAGTAAGAATTTATTATGATTACGGAAACTCTTTAAAAAGCTAAAAATATAATCCCATCTTCCGCAGTTTAAGCCAGCAGAATGATCTTTTAGCTCATACAAAATTTCATCCATTTCAAACGAAGCGTGAATCGTTTCCAGTAACACAGTTGCTTTAATCGTTCCATTTGGAATGCCGATATATTTTTGAGCAAATACGAATACATCATTCCATAATCTCGCTTCTAAATAACTTTCCATTTTCGGTAAGTAAAAGTATGGGCCGCTCCCTTTTGCTAAAAGAGCTTTCGCATTATGGAAAAAGTACAAGCCGAAGTCTACTAAGCTACCCGACATATTTTTCCCATCAACTTGCATATGCTTTTCCTCTAAATGCCATCCTCTTGGACGTACAATGAGTACAGCTGTTTTCTCATTTAATCTATATTCTTTCCCTTTATCATTTTCATGTGAAATCGTTCCCTTTACTGCATCTCGTAAATTGATTTGGCCTTCCACTGCATTTTCCCAAGTTGGTGAATTCGAATCTTCAAAATCCGCCATAAAAAGATGCGCTCCTGAATTTAAAGCGTTAATGACCATCTTTCTATCTACCGGTCCAGTAATCTCTACACGGCGATCCTCTAAGTCTTTTGGCAGCTTGGCAATTGTCCAATCCGCTTCACGTATGTGTTTTGTTTCTTCTAGAAACTTCGGAAACTCCCCTGCATCAATTCTCTTTTGTTTTTCTACACGTTTTTGTAAAAGTTCTATGCGGCGCTCATTAAAATTCTCATGTAGTTCCTTCAAAAAACTAAGCACCTCAGGTGTCAATATTTCGCTGTACGCTGGTAACATTTCTCCAACGAGTGTAACCCGTGAAGTTTGCGTCGACATATTAGCATCCCCTTCTTAAACTGTTTTATAACAGATTTGATTTCATGTTTTATATTATATAACAAATCTTCAGAAAAGGAAGTTTTTTTCGAAAATTCATTTCGTTTTTTTTCAAAACGCCATTCTTTCGCGCTTTATTTCATACAAAAAAGGCCGCTGTTATACAACAACGACCTTTTTGTATTATTTTTGAATTTCACTTTGACTAGTTAAACTTTATTACTGCCCTTGTTCCATATCATGCAATATTGCTCTATGTAAAAACTGTGCGTATTGTTCTCTCGTTACCTTCATAGACGGACCGAATTTACCTTCTCCGATTCCCATTGTAATACCATTTGTTTGTACTGCACTAATTGCATTCGTTGCCCATGAATTTGCTGAAACATCATTAAAGTTATGAGATCCCTTTGCCTGTAGGTCAAAAGCATTCGTAAGAACTTGTGCCATTTCCGCACGCGTTAACGTCGCCTTCGGTCTAAAGTTTCCATTCTCGTCTCCCTGGAAAATTCCGATTTCCGTTAGAGCCAATATCTCCTCGATAAAGCTTGTTGAATTTTCATCGATATCTCCATATGGGTTTTCATATTCATCTTGTTCTTCCATATCAAACACACGGTAAATTAAAGCTGCAACTTGCTCACGTGTTACATTATCCCCAAAACCGAATATTCCATCGCCATATCCCAAAATTATTTCTTGTTCCGCTAATTCATGAATTGCCTCATATGCCCAATGTCCTTTTGGTACATCTTTAAATACAATTGTATTTGCCTTTTGCAACGGTGCACTTTCCGCTTTTACACTATTACTCTCTGCTGAGAATAACACCCCACCCATAATTGTTAATGCTGTAGCTGTTTTTAATAATTTTTTGCTCATCAAATTATCTCCCCAATATGTATATGTTTTTTTAAAAATATACAGAATAAATGGTATAGTGACAATATATTTTCCGACACATTTCGTGACGGTTTTGTGAATCATATTACACATCATGTCTTTTTCATCGGGTTGATTATAAAGCTTGTTTATAACCATAAAAATACATAAATACGAATAATAATTCTTTTTTAAACAAACAAAAAAGCACAAATTTTTCTATTTGTGCTTTCATATTTCACTCTACTTCCAATCCTCTTTCAAATGATAATTAATAATCGCATTATTAATAAACTGAGCATATTGTTCTCTAGGTACAGGGCGATTTAATTCATACATGCCATTCCCAGTTCCTCTCACAACATTATTAGATTGTAACGCACTAATTGCATCTTCTGCCCAGTGACCTTTTGGAATATCTTTAAATGTATGTTTTTGTTTCGTTTCAAAATTAAATGCTCGTTTTAAAATGACAGCCATTTCCGCTCTAGAGATTGGTGCTTTCGGCCTAAAATTCCCTTGGCCATCCCCTGTAAAAACACCACGTTTTGTTAACGCTAAAATTTCCTTTTTAAAAGTGGTTGTACTATCAGAAACATCTTTATATGGATTCCCTACTGGCCCTTCTTCTTTTATCTCAAGTGTTCTGTAAATAGTCCCAGCTACTTGTTCACGTGTTATAAGATCGCCAACACCATACTTCCCGTTTCCATACCCTAATATAATTTTATGATACGCTAAATCCATAATAGCATCATATGCCCAAAATCCGTATGGAACATCTTCAAACACAATCATTTGTGGATACTCTTCCGCTTTTACAGGTGTCACATTCGCCCCTGCAAATATACCTCCTGCCATTGTCGCAATCATCATTACACCCAATATTTTTTTCTTCATTATCCTCTCTCCCTATTTCATTCAAATAAAATGAACTTCATTGTTTCAGGAGTACTATTTTTTGTGAATGTAAGATAAAATGCAAATCTTCTAGAAGAAATATTTCCACTACCTTTCTGCTTTATACCCCCTTCTTTCTTTTTCAAAAAGGAAGTTGTCACATCTAAGGTGTTATATACTAAAACATTCTACAATCTCTTTATAAACTCCTTTTCACTTTATAACTTCCCTTTATTGGCACCTAAAGGAGATGCCTAATGGAGGTTACTATATTCATGGTTTATATTTCAGAGGTAGCATTTTTCACTGAATTTTGAGGTGGGGGTCTTACTGCCCAGCAAATAACAGGATAAAAAAATCATCCTTTTTTCTTAAAAGAGGATGATTTTTTTATATTTATTAACACTCAAATATGCTACTACTTTTGAAGAGTAAATTGGGCAACTATTTGTTTTAATTTTCCTGCTGCGTTATGCATATGTTCAATTGAAACCGAAATCTCTTGAACAGATTTTTCTTGCTGTTGAATAGACTCTTTTACCCTATCAGTTCGGTCAGATGATCTTTGGGAAATTTGAGCCATGTCTTCTGCAGAAGCCGAGATTTCCTCACTACTCGCTGCAATTTCATCTGTAGACATAGATACCGTTTGAATTTGCTCAGATACTTGCTGTACTTTTTCTGTAATTGTTCCAAATACTTTTTCTGTATGCATTACTACTTGTGTACCTGCCTGTACCTCATTATCTACTTTCCCCATCATATGTACCGTATGGTTCGTTGTTCCCATAACTTGAGTAATAAGATTCTCAATTTGTTTTGCAGAATCACTAGATTGTTCTGCTAATTTCCGCACTTCATCTGCCACAATTGCAAATCCTCTACCACTTTCACCAGCACGTGCAGCCTCAATTGCGGCGTTTAATGCTAATAAGTTAATCTGGGAGGTAATACCTTGCATAACATCAATGATTTTAACAATTTCTTCTGATTGTTCTTTCATAGTCTCTACTTGTTTCACACCGCTATGTACCGAATTTTGGATTGTATCCATCTGTTGAATCATTTGTTTCATTAATTTGTTACCACTCTCTGCATCTAATGCTGATTGAGCAGATAATTCATTTACAGAGGATGATGTATTGACTATACTCTGCATTCCTTGCGTCAACTCTTCCATCGCACCCGCAGTTTGTTCCATTGCTTGCATTTGACTCTCTGCACCATTTGCAACTTCTTCAATATCCATAGTGATTTTCTTCGCTGCACTACTAGATACTTCTGATGCAGATACTACTCCGTCTGCATGTTGGAATAAAAGCTGAATATTATTCTCTACTTCTTGCATATTTGTTCTTAGCCCTGCAATCATCTCGTTAAAATTACTTACTAATATACCTAATTCATCCTTAGCAGTATAATCACCATGTACGGTTAAATCTCCTTCTTTCGCTCTTTCCATCATACGACTAACCGTTTGTAAAGGAGCAACTATGAGCTTGCTAATAATATAACTTACTATACATATAACGATTGTAGTAACTACTACAAGAATGATAAAGGTAATAACGGAACGATCAATCATTTTTTGAGAATCTTTAAATACTTGGTCAGCTAAATTTGAAACATACGATTCTAGATCCACTGCATAACCAGCTAACTCTATTCCCTTCGGTTTTAATTCCTTCTGAAATTCATTTACCATTTGTGGCTCATTTGTTACCTTCGCCTTTTCAAATAATTTTTTATATGTATCTTTATAACTTGGCAAAGATTTCTTCATCTTCTGAAATAGTTCATCCTCTTGCTTACTTAAATTAAAACCATCATCATATTCTTTTAATAAAGAATCATATTTTTTAAGATCCTTTTCAATATTATCAATTATCCCCTCTTTATTTGCCACTTCATTTTGTGATGCCGTAATTAATTCTAGTAAGTTATATTCTAATGAATTTTGTGTACGAAGCATTCCTTCTAATAAAATTGCAGAATATTGATAATCATCTACTACAACCTCTGTATCGTGCTTAATCTTATTAATAGAATTAATTGCTACACTGCTCATAATTACCATACCTAAAACTGCTAATGAAATAAGCGCTAATAATTTATATTTCACTTTTAAATTTTGTAAAAAATACATTTTTCCACCTTTATTCCTTTATATATAGATTTTTAGAATTTTATAGCTTATTATTTACAAAATCGCAATAAAAAGCAATGATAAATATTCCCAATATCAAACTTATATCCCTATAAAAAAAGAAGTAGCTATCATGCTACTCCTTTTTGCTTTGTTTCTCATATTGTTCAAACGTATGAATTCTTTCAAAAATTGGTGGGTGCGTGTATAAGAAAAATTTTACTAACGCAGGCGGATTTACTTGGCTTAAACTTGTTTTTGATAAATATTGAAAAGTTTTCACACCAGATTTCCCGTCCTTCGTCATATTTAAAGCATATTGATCTGCGGCTCTTTCTTCTATACGTGAAACGTAGTTTGTTGCTGGTTGTGCTGCAAAAGAGAGGACAGAAGAAATTAAGAAAAATAAAGGTAAAATGGAGAAACATGCTACTTTTGAAATTTGCAATGTATCTCCCCATTTGCGAATACACATATTTATAATACGACTAATTAAAAACATACCTATAAACGATAGCAATACATAACTTGCAACGCCAAAATATATATGTTTCATAACATAATGCCCCATTTCATGAGCCATTATAAATAAAATCTCTTTATCTTTTAACTGCTTAAGCGTTGTATCCCACATTACAATACGAGCGTTAGGACCAATTCCTGTTACGTAAGCATTTAATGCATTCGTTTTTTCTGACATGTTTACTTCATATACGTGTTTAGCAGGAATGTCCGCTTTGTCTGCTATCGCTAAAATTTTCGTTTCTAATTCTTTATTTTTCAGCGTCGAGAAGTCGTTATACAGTGGATCAATAACGACAGGCTGTATGAATGTTAAAAAGATTGTAAATGGAACAGAGAGCGCCCATCCTGCGAGCCACCATCTCTTCGGAAATTTACGGATAAGCCATAATAGAACGGTAACTACGATTAACATAGTCGCATAACTTTCCCAAAAACCGATAACATGATCTTTTATCCAGCTTTGTGTACTTTGTGTTGAAATGCCGTAATCAACGGACACTTTCCGGCCAATCCATTGCATCGGTAAGGCAAGCACTGTTGTCAATAATGATAAATAAAAGAAATAAATCGCAACTTGCAAAACACTTATTTTAGTCGTTTCCTTCGACCATTTCTCAAACTTTCTTGAAATACCTAGCACAAGTACAAATAATAAAATAATCCATTCAAGAGGCGTCGCTAAAAAGTATAGTAAATTTTTCACGCGCGAATAATCTTGGCTTAGCGTAAGCTCTCTAGCACTCATAAACGTTTCTGGATCTGCACTCGTTCCTTTATACATGTCCGGAATAAGTTCATGATTCCATCCAAATAAATACCAATATATAAGTAACGCAAATCCAACGTACAAAAAAAACGACCAACCGATAACCTTCCTCACGCTATTCCCTCCTCTATGCTGCCTGTCTATTATTATTGTAAGTTCGTATACGCTAAATTAGAACAAGCTTATTATGCGAATTGCTCGAGAGCCTTTTATTTACATAAAAAAACTCTTCTACAAATAGAAGAGTTTTACCTACCTTTAGACACTTTCTTCGGTTCACAATCCGTAATAAGGATCACACTTACAAACCAACACGTACCCTACTTGCTTTTTAGATAAAATAAAAAGCCTCTTTAAGGAAGTACATCTATTAATAAACTAAAATCTTGTAAAGAGAAAGAACTATATTTCATAATACCCTGTACAGCTAAAAGTAAAACAAGACCAATCACACACATATAGTTAACGCTTTCTTCATTCTTTTTTTCAGTAACCACTCCACCACTTATACATAAAATCCCTAGCAAATGGAGCGCTAAATACATGAAAAAATAAGCTTCCTCCCAGCGCAAAATAACATTCACTGTCGTTATTAACACTAGACTAAGTAAAATCAAATAAAAAAACTTATTTGATGATATCGTTTCATTCATATAATTTTATACATCCCTTTCAAATTTCGAATTAATGATGTTTCAAAGCTATAAAGTAAATGATTGTTTTCATACCATAAAACAAAAGGAAAGCCACCATTACTTTCTCGAATACTTTATGAATCCACATATACTTCTCTTCATTCTTTTTGAAGATGCGCTTCATCATTTCTTCTACAATTAGACCAAATATTAGTAAAACCCCGAACACAATAAGAAGAGAAATAATATTTTCTTTTAAATGAGTACTAGAAAATACGTAATACTCTGGAAACACAATCGTATCTACTACAGGTTGAAGCCAATGACAAACACTTCTATCACACATATCTGTAATAGACGTAGCATCTATAATGTCTTTTAATATTTTTTCAACCGTCTTCTTCATCTTATTTACTCCCGACTACATCTGAAAAGCTCTTTTTCTGCTCTGCATATATAACTGGCACTTCTTTACTCCAATATTTGCGATTAACAAATAAAAAGATAAGTACTAAGTTTAATCCTGTTATAAAAATAATAAGTCCAGGAAAGAATGTCGTATAATTTGAGAAATCGGCAAAACTCATAATTTTTTCTCTACTTATTAGAAAAGACGCACCTATTACAAATGCATTGTTTAACATATGTATTGCAATTGGCATGAGTAAACTTTTCGTACGAATATATACGATTGACAATACGATGCTGAATATGGCTGCACCGAGGAAATCAACATGTAACAACGCAAACAATATTGCTACAACGATGGTCGCTATGCTCGTTCCCCATTTTGTTGCAAAACGTTGAAGTAAAAATCCGCGAAAAACAAATTCCCCGATAATTGGTGCGATGAATACGACCCTAATGACTTGAGATACATATCCCCCAGTACTATCTACAATTGGTTCATGCAGGGCGTTCATAATAAAGTCCGGTGTAATCCATGCAAAACTATACATATACAAAATAAGATACCCGTAACTAAACATGCATAACATAACCGTAATGTATAAAACTTGTACCAAGTTAAATGTTTCATTTTTATTAACAAATAATGAAAATGAAATGTGGTGCTTTCTATACTCATAAGAAATCCATACCATCGGAAGGATATAGAATATAAGGATATTTATAAAAGAAGAATTTTGTATATGAAATATACTTGTTAGCAAATCGCCACTACTTCTCGCTATTAAAATTAATAGTGCAAATACAATTAAAAAATATCTAGCTCGCATCACTTGAAACGGGTTCACACTCATCTCCTCCCCTATGTTACTTTTATCATATCATTTGATTCTTAATTTTTTGCGAAAGAAAACCTTAAAATTTCCTTAAAAATTCCATAAGTTACAAAATGATGATATGATATTCGAGAAAATTAGGAGGGATATTTATGTACCAAGCAAATATTTTACTCGTTGATGATGAAACAGCAATTTTACAATTACTAACTACCATTCTTGAAAAAGAAGGCTTTTCTCATATTACAACTGCAACATCAGCTGAAATAGCTTTATCTCTAACTAAGCAAAACCATTACGATTTAATTATTTTAGATGTAATGCTTCCTGGACAATCTGGTTTTGATATTTGTCCAATCATTCGCCAACAAACAGATTGTCCAATTTTCTTCCTATCAGCAAAAGCATCTGATTTAGATAAAATATCCGGATTTTCATACGGTGCAGATGATTATATTACGAAACCATTTAATCCATTAGAAGTAGTAGCACGTATGAAAGCACAGCTTCGGAGACATATGAAACAAACCGTACCACACGAACAAAAACCACACTCAATTTCATTTGGAAGATTTGAAATCAATCAGCACTCTGCAGAACTAACAGTAGATGGGCACATTGTCGAATGCTCCGCTCAACTCTTTCAACTACTACTCTTCTTTTGCGAGAATCCGAACTACGTATTTTCGAAAGAGGAAATATATGAAAAAGTTTGGGGAGCACCTGCCTATAATGGCGATGACAACACTGTTATGGTCCACATTCGAAAACTACGTGAAAAAATTGAACACGATCCAAGTAAACCAGAATATATAAAAACCGTTCGCGGGCTTGGTTATAAGTTCGTTACAAAGTAGGGTGACGATATGAATTTTAATAAACGACTTATTATTCAATTTATCATGCAACACGTTTTTGTTTTAGTTACATTACTTATCGCTGTAGTTGCTGCTTTTACTTATTTAATTTTTCTTCTTACTAGTACTTTATACGAACCTAACATTCCGGATTCTGATAGTTTTACAATTTCAAGATACATCTCTTCAGAAGATGGGCATATTTCGTTACAATCTGAAGTACAAGATTTAATAAAGGAGAAAAATGATTGGCTCCAAGTTGTAGATGAAAACGGAAAGATCCTCTACCACTTTAATACACCAAATGATGTTCCGGATGCTTATACGAAGACATCTTTAGTCGCATATATACAACATCATATCGAAAGCAATTATAAATTTACATATTGGGAAATTGAATTAGAAGAAAAGAAAGCACTTGTTATTTATGGTGGTATGTTAAAAAGCAATGCGTTACTGACAGCAATTCAAAAGGAGCATTCCTCTTTAACGATGGATTCGTTCGCATTAACAGACCAAGAAAAACAGTTACTATCTAAAGAAAAAGCAACACTTCAAATATTTAATCAAAATGGCGAAGAGGTTTTTTCCTATCCAACTGGAAAGAAAAAAATATTTTCAGCAATACAAATTGCCCTTAATGAAAAAGAACCGTGGAATCATAAAGAAAACACTTCTAGCTTTTACGATGCAAATAGCGGCAACCTTCTCGTTGTAACTGCAAAAAATGAGCACTACTATCCAAATGACGAAATTGAAGATGTATTTACTAAGAAGTTTCTCATCGGATGCGGATTAATCCTTCTTATCGTATTTGTTTATTTAGTCATTCTTTCTATTTGGTACGGTAATAAATTCGGGAAACCATTATTACATGCGATGCGCTGGCTTAAAAATATCGCTGGTGGAAAGTATGAAGAACCTATTAGTAAAAAAGGAAAACCTGTCAGGTTCCGGCGATCTGGTAAAGAAAAATGGTCATTCCGTTTGTTTAGAGATGTAACAAGTTCACTAGAACACCTTTCTATTACACTCAAAAAAAATGATGCGATGAGACATGTCCTCCAGCAAACACGAGAAGAATGGATTACCGGTCTAACGCATGATTTAAAAACACCACTTAGCTCTATATATGGCTACGCATTATTACTCGAATCGAATCAATATAACTGGACTGATCGTGATATTCAGCAATTTGGTAGTGTTATGAAAGAGAAATCTCAATATATGACGACATTAATTGATGATTTAAGCTTAACGTATCAATTAAAAAATAACAGCCTTCCTGCCCAACACGTAAACGTTGAAATCAATCAGTTCGTTCAAAAAGTATTATTGCAATTTATTAACAATCCAACACTCCAAAATCAAAATATTGAATTCGTACCGAGCTCAAATAAAATTCAATATTTCATTGAAGAAAAATGGTTCCAGCGTATTATCGAAAACTTACTCGTAAACGCGGTAAAACATAATAACGAAACAACTACTGTCACCGTAAAACTATCACAAAACGCTAATTCCTTTACACTCTCCATTTCAGATGATGGAAAAGGAATGGATGAAAAAACGAAAGAACTTCTATTTGAACGATATTACCGCGGAACAAACACAGAAGAAAGCAACATTGGAACTGGACTTGGCCTAGCCATTACAAAACAGCTCGTTCATGCTCATAACGGAACAATTTCCGTTGATAGTGCACTCGGAAAAGGAACGACGATTATTCTTGTATTTCCGTTTCGTTCGTAAGAAAGACGCTATGTGGCGTCTTTTTTTCTTTTCTGGGAGAGTTTTTCGGTAATTGAAATTATGCAGATCGTTTTTTTTGAGGTGTTTTAGCGGTATATGAAATTATATCGGCGATTTTTTGAATATATCGGCGCAACTCGAATTATATCAGCGATTTTTTGAATATATCAGCGCAACTCGAATTATATCAGCGATTTTCTAGATATATCGACTTACCGACAAAAACCGACAATACTAACCTACCTCCCTACTATACAAAATAAAAATAAAACTATTAACAAATACATTTCTAAACTGTTATACTATAAATAGAAGTATAAACTAGCTAAGTTTTGCATAAAATGAAGTAGACGAGGTGCTTCCAACACCCCGTCACTGCAACTAATTACCGTAAGGTGGAAGGTTGCAACTAAAGCTTATTTGAGCTTAGAAGACTTCCCACGCTTCGCAGGCAGACGGGTGGTCTTCTTTTTACGCTTTTTTGCCGTTAATTTCTTAAATCCCAAAACTATACCTTCTCTAGCTATAGTTTTTGTGACTTCCAACAAAATTTGCAAAAGAAATTCCATACGATTACACCTCCTTTCTTCACCAAATGAAGAAAGGGCATAACCTTCCACCCGCAATATTTAATTGCTGTTTTATTTTACCATTTTCATATGTATTACAGATAAAACAATACAAATTTAACAATCCACTTATAAAAAAAGCGAACCATCTCCCAATGATTCGCTCTTACCCTATTATTTTTTCTTCACCGGTATCCAAAGTTCTACTTGAGCGAACTCACTTTTATCTTCGTGGCAACGCTCATCGTACAGTTCAAACTCTGTAACTCCGCAATGTTCATACCCTGAATGTGGGAACCATTCTGAGAATACTGCATTCCAAGTTTGGTGAATAGACGATACCATTTCTTTATGAGGAACTTTCGGCGTTGTAAATACTGCATATGTTGCTGCAGGGAAAGTACGCTTTGCAATTTCATTTGGTACATTTTCAAAGTCTGTAACTTCCATTCCGATAATATAAGTGAAGTCCCCTGTTTCTAAATTAAAATCAGTACATAATCCAAGCTCTACCCATTGGCTCGTATCTTTACGATTCGGAATCGTTGTTCCAAGATCTTTTTGTAAATATTCTTGCCAAAATGCTGGGATGTCTTGATGGTTTTTCCCTTCTTTACTTGTCGTCTTCAGTTCATAACCTACCATTAAAAATTCTGGTTTATTTACAATACGATATTCCATTTGTATGCCTCCTAAATACGGATTTAATTTTCTTTGCTTTACATTCACGCTGTAATACATCGGTGTTTCAATTTCTTGTTTTCGATATTCACTCGGTGTCATTTGAAATAATTTCTTAAAGGCTCTCGTGAACGTTTCGTGAGATTGAAAGCCATGCTCAAATGCGATATCAATAACTTTTTCATCCGTATGAGAAAGTTGATAAGCTGCCCGGGCTAACCTCCTCTTTCGAACATACTCCATTACTGTATCACCTACTAACGCCTGAAATACACGATGAAAATGCGACTCAGAAAAACCTGCAATACGTGCTAAATTACGCAGCGTCTGTTTTTCCATGACATCTTCCTCAATATAATCAATTGACCTTTGAATTTGTGTTTCATAGCTTTCCATCTCTGTTCACCCGCCTTATATGTACTATGATAAAAGAGAATCCTATCCAATTCTTGACGTTTTTTACTATATTTTTAAAAACAAATGTAACTTTTTGATATGTATTTCGTTGTTATGTATGAAGGGAGGGAAATGTAGTGAAACGCAAACAATCATTAGAAGACATTTACTCCGAGCACATGCAAGATTTATTTCGCTATCTTCTCTCCCTAACCGGAGATTCTCACTACGCGGAAGATCTCATGCAAGAAACGTTTTACCGCATGCTCATCCATATTGACTATTATAAAGGAGAAGAAATTAGGCCGTGGTTATTTACAATTGCCTACAACGCCTTTATCGATTGGTATCGAAAAGAAAAAAGATATAAAACAACGACAGTGGAAGAATTCCATTTACCAAACGTACCAAGTACAGAACACTCTTATTTTGTAAAACATGAGATTGCTAGTTGGTTAGACAGTTTATCTTCGCTTCCCCTTGAAAGACGAAATGTTCTACTATTACGAGATTACTACGGATTCTCGTATAAGGAAATAGCAGAGATGACTGGTCTCTCACTAGCGAAAGTGAAAATTGAATTACACAGGGGACGAAAAGAAACACAAGGCATAAAGGAGTGATTAGGATGGGTTGTACAAAGTTTAAAAAACTATGGGAGAAATACGAAAACGGAACGCTCACGCAGGATGAACAAGAGCGGTTAGAAAGTCATATTGAAACATGTGAAGAGTGTGACGATTACTTAGATGATTTGCTTTCAAAAAGTGAACCGATAAAGAAAAGACTACCACCACAAAATCTAAAAGTCCCGTTTTGGAAAATAAAATGGAAACAGCGTTGGCAAACCGTTAGTTTTGTCCTTGCTGTTTGTATAGCAATCTATTTTGTTGGTCATTTTGCATCTTCCTTTTACTTCTATTCGAACGAAATGAAAAACTTCCGGAAAGTGGATGATATACCAGCACTCGCAATAGAAGCAACAATGCCAAATAGTCGTTCCGCTGGAGGAAATACGAAGGTTAAACCTTTCTTTCGTACAGAAACTGAAATGGATTTATATAAAACGATCGGTAAAAAAGAATTTCCAATTGGTACAGTAACAATGCGTAGTTTCTTATCATCTGTAACTGTCACAAATCAATCTTGGGAAAACAGAGCCTATTCAAAAAAACTTTCCTTTGTTCATCCAAAAATTAAGGAAGAAGCTTCTTTGAAAGAATCATCTAAAAAAGTTTGGGATACACTTGGAAAGATACATGAGGGTACCGTTGCAGAATTAGCGATATCTTTCGATAAAGTTTACACTTTACAAGAAGTCGAATCCATTCTATATAGCGCATTTGAAACACAAGAAATGCCACCAACTCCTTTATGGTACGCCTTAGACACAGGACAAGAAAGAATAAATGAAGACGATTTTCTCTTGCATAGCGGAGAAGTTATCGGATTTCGAGAACATATAAATCTTCCTGAAAATGAAACAAAAAAACTACACACAAAAGAAGATGAAGTAATCGAAATGATGCGCATTCTTTCTATAAATAAAGAAACTGTAAGTAAAACGACTTGGACTCGTGAAAAGGATCTGAACTTAGATAAGCGCTATCAGTATATAAAAGATAACGGCGTTAAAGTATACGGCATGGTCATTACTGGCCCGTCGAAAGAATTATTGAAATTACAAAACTCACCGAATGTGCGTTATGCGACTCTTGGGGATATTGAGGTTTGGAATTGGTTTGATCAGTGATGAGGAAAAGGAGAGCAAAGATATGCTCTCCTTTTTAATCCGAAATCACTTTCACATACATCCCTCTCACCGCTTTTTCATAAGCGACCTCACTCATCTGTCTTATTTTTTCCGACACAACAGACGATGGAACAACTTCACCTTCACGAAATAATGGAGAATCAATGAGACGGACTTTATTTTTCTGATACAAATCATAATCGTTTCTATCTTCTTTTACTTTTACATTCGGATGAACTTTTCTTAATAAAGCATGTACTTCTGAATCAGTACATTGCTGCAATTTCGAAATTAGCTCATCATCTTCAAGAAGAAAATCATCTGCATGAATAACCTTTTTGTGTAGAGCTAACTTTAGCGTTTTTGCTAACGTATCATTTCCGTAAATATTCATTGGTTGCATAAAGAAATCGATTACTTCTTTGTAATACGTTTCTGCAAACCATTCAGCTATTTCGATATTTTGAAGGACCATTTTCCCATCTACAGCAATGACATCCTCTAAAAAACTGTGAACTTCTTCTAAAGAAACATACCCATATGTATACATATCTCGTAACGTATAATCAACTCTGTCTGCGCATAATTCTGGTGCTGACCTTTCGAGTAACGTCCATTTCGAATCATCTAACAAAATATCTTTATAGTTATAACCATGCTTTGAAAGAATCACTGGAATTTCTGAGTTTTTCACAACGGAGCTAAATATCTCTTCATGATAACTTTCATTTATATTATCAAAAACATAATCAATCACATAAGAAAAAGCAGTATGTGATACGTCATGCAGTAAACCTGCAATTTGTTCTTCTACTGAACCACCAAGTTTTTTCACTAACAACATAACACCAACTGAATGATCAAAGCGCGTTACATTCCATTTCTCGTTCATTAAGTAACTTGCGCCTGCTTGATGAATTCCCTTTAGTCTTTGCATAGACTTACTTGAAATTAATTCTTCTACTACTTGATCCACTTCAAATTCTCCGTATAGTACATCTGATATGATCACTTACAATCCCCCTTTATTTTAATCGAGTCTTATAATCGTATCTCTTTTATGAAATTAGCACCAACATAAATATTTATTGTTATTTGTTTTTATTAAAAAAAATAGAGAGCCATCAGCTCTCTATTTCATAACCCCTATTCAAATGTAACTTCTACCTGCACAATCTCCGACCTACTACCAAGTCTAAGCGGTGGTCCCCAAAACCCAAATCCAGAAGAAACAATCGCGTGGAATGCACCTTTTTGTGCGTATCCCCAGTCTAATTCGTACATTCTTCTCGTTACAATATGATTCGGCGCCATTTGTCCGCGGTGCGTGTGACCTGATAATAGTAAATCAACACCCGCCTCCGCTGCTTGTTTCAACTCAAATGGCTGGTGATCCATTGCGATAACAGGCATCGATTTATCTACCGTACTCATTAATTGTTCAAAGCTTTGGCGATCTCGCTCTGTTTTATCTCTTCTTCCAACGAGATAAAAGTCACCTTCAATTGTAATTACTTCATCTAAAAGAATACGAATATCAATCTTATCCATCTCTTGTAAAAACTCTGGAACCGCTCTACCGTAGTATTCATGGTTTCCTAATACGCCATATACGCCTAATGGTGCTTTCATTTGTTTCATGATTGGTCCCATATTCTTTTGAATGAACACACCTGGATGATCATCGATAATATCACCTGGCAGTAAAATAATATCAGGTTCCATCTCATTTACATGACGAACAAGTCTTTTTAAATGCGAAACGCCAGACAGTTTACCGAAATGCATATCAGAAGCCATCGCAATGCATAAACTTTTACGCCCCTCTACCTTTTTCGGTATGTGCACCTCGTACTTTCTTACTACCGGACTATACGCATTAAATACTCCATACGCAAAGATAAAGATAAATGCAGCTATCACAGCCGCCCCTGTCCAAATAATTGCCGCTTCTTTCTCTACTGAAAACTGTAAAAGAAAGACCATAATATTAGCTAATGGCAACAGCATAAGCGCATATTGAATAACCGCAAACCAAATCGAACCTATCGTTCGCAGAAATGGCAAAAACTTAAACACTTGCACGAGAATGTACGCATATGAAATAAATGCAACTATAAAAGCATAATATCCCCAAGATTCCCAGCCAAACACCGCATGAAGCCAAACCCAACCGTTCCAGCCGATGTAAAACATGAGTAGTGTGTATACAATTAAAATAGTGAATATATTAAAATAACGAAGATTTTTCACAGCCAGCCTCCTTCTTGATTTCTTCTATTATATCTTGTTATGCACTTATAACGTAAATATTAAGCACTTCAATCTTCAGAATAAGAACATTGATAAACATATTGTCTTAAAATTTTTAAGAACGGCTGTAATGGACATTTTTGAGTCTTAAGTGTTGGATAAAATTCTATTATCTTTATCCTTCAAAACTCATCTATGCAATTATGCATAACCATCCATTCCGTTTTATTTTCATGTTACGATATAAATGTAATACGACATATATCGACAAAGATAAAAGGAAGTGATTGTATGAAACGTTCTAAAACATACTTAAAATATTTAGCATTATCCGCTGTTTTTGCTAGTAGCGCTGTAACTCTTTCAACACCTGCTGCTTATGCTCAAACAACATCGCAAGTTGTAACAGATATCGGACAAAATGCAAAAACACATACGAGCTATAATACATTTAATAATGATCAAGCTGATAATATGACAATGTCTTTAAAGGTAACTTTTATCGATGACCCAAGCGCTGATAAACAGATTGCCGTTATTAATACAACTGGTAGTTTTCTAAAAGCAAATCCTACTATAAGTGATGCACCTATTGATAACTACCCAATCCCTGGCGCTAGTGCAACATTACGTTATCCTTCACAATATGATGTTGCATTTAACCTTCAAGATAACAGCGCTCGTTTCTTTAACGTAGCACCTACAAATGCTGTAGAAGAAACGACTGTAACATCTAGCGTATCTTATCAACTTGGTGGCTCTGTTAAAGCTTCTGTAACGCCTAATGGCCCTAGCGGTGAAGCTGGTGCAACTGGTCAAGTCACTTGGTCTGACTCTGTAAGCTATAAACAAACTAGTTATAAAACAAATTTAATTGACCAAACGAACAAAAACGTAAAGTGGAACGTATTCTTTAACGGATATAACAATCAAAACTGGGGTATTTACACACGTGACTCCTATCATTCTTTATATGGAAACCAACTGTTCATGTACTCTCGCACATACCTATATGAATCTGATGCAAAAGGTAATTTAATACCGATGGATCAACTTCCAGCATTAACAAATAGCGGTTTCTCTCCTGGTATGATTGCTGTTGTTATCTCTGAAAAAAATACAGATCAATCTAACTTACAAGTCGCTTATACAAAACACGCCGATGACTACCAACTTCGTCCAGGCTTCACATTCGGAACTGCAAACTGGGTTGGAAACAACGTAAAAGACGTTGATCAAAAAACATTTAATAAATTGTTCACACTAGATTGGAAGAATAAGAAATTAGTAGAGAAAAAATAAAAAAACCGAACCGCTATTTAGATGGTGGTTCGGTTTTTTATGTGAACAGCAAACTTTTCATTTCTTTTAGGTAAAAATATATAATATTCATTTTTTCGTAACACAATCATCCTTATCCCCCCGACTGAATATCTACTGATAAAATATATTATGTTATTGTACTGCTTCCGCGCGGCTTACCTCTTCATCTGGAACCCAGCCCTTATCTGCTCCAATTGAAATATTTTCTTGAATTAAACTATTAACATACTTCGCACCCCAATAATTTTTTAAGCAGCACATTTTTTAGTAGTTTTATATTTTCATTTGTTTGCTCTTTATAAGTTTTAAAATTAACATCGTATGTATCAGCTGCTTCTATATGAATATACGCAACACAATCCCTTTATTGATAATAATTATCAATAAAAAATATCATTTCCTACACAAATACGCTTTCCGCTCATTTTTAAATAATAAATAATGAGCCGTGTGCACTTTTCTTTCCAAATAATCGATAGAATACGAGCTTGATGGATCAACTAAATCACCTATCGCACCTGAAAGTTGATCAATGACTTGCTGCAGTATTTCTAAGTTTTTCTTCTCACTTTCCGCGTTCATTTCATCCATAATGTCACAAATAAGGTATTGCACTCGCCGCAAACGTAATTCCTTCTGCTCCACTTATATCTCCTCCTTATTAGTCATATTACGGTTTAAATATATGGGGTTATAGCTTAACCGATTCTAAAAAATACAAAGGCAACCACCTTCATAAAGATGGTTGCCCCTATTTTTATACTTGCATCGCTTTCTCTCTCAATGCTCTTCTTAACAACTTACCAGTCGTATTCTTCGGTAATTCTATTAAAAACTCAATGCTTTTCGGCACTTTATATTTCGCTAAATGTAACGTACAGTAATGCATTAGTTCTTCTTCTGTTACGTTTGCTTGCTTCAAAACGACGTACGCTCGCACAGCTTCTCCTAAGTTTTCATCAGGAACACCGATTACGACAACTTCCGCTACTGATTCGTGCGTATATAATACTTCTTCTACTTCACGAGGGTATACGTTATAACCGCCAACTAAGACGATATCTTTTTTACGATCCACGATATAGAAGTAACCTTCTTCATCCATTTTCGCCAAGTCACCTGTATATAGCCAGCCGTCTTTCAATGTCGCAGCTGTATCTTCTGGTGCATTATAGTATCCTTTCATAACATTAGGTCCGCGAACGATTAATTCGCCGACTGCGCCGACAGGTACTTCTTCCCCAAGTTCATTTACAATTTTATTTTCTACATGCCAAATATTTGTGCCAATTGATCCTGGTTTACGAGGACGATCTAGCGGATTGAAACAAGTAACTGGTGATGCTTCTGATAAACCGTATCCTTCTGAAACAATAACGTTAAAACGTTTTTCAAAGTTTTGCAGAAGAGCAACAGGCATCGATGCACCACCGGAAATACAAAGACGAAGCGTCTTCACATCTTCTGCGCTTGCTTCTTCAAATAAATATAAATAATTGTACATTGTCGGTACGCCAGCAAAGATCGTTGGTTCGTACGTGCGACAAATACGGAATACTTCTTTCGGACTAAATTTCGGTAACATTAAAATCGTTGCCCCGTTCACAATCGGTGCATTTACCGCAACTGTTAAACAGAATACATGGAACATAGGCAGTGCCGCAACAACGCGGTCATTAGCCGTATATTGTAAATACGACGCCACATCGTTCGCATTACTATATAAATTTTTATGTGTTAACATAGCGCCTTTCGGTTTTCCAGTTGTGCCCGAAGTGTATAGAATAACCGCTACATCTTCTTCATCTAGTTCAGGACCTTCGTAAGTTGTATCTCCAGTCCCCACAAAACTAGTAAACGTTTTCATTTTTTCGGTTTCTGTATGGTTAAAATCTGATGAGGTTTCACATATGATGATGTTTTCTAATGAAGGAAGTCTTGTTGTAAGAGATTGTATAACAGGTAGAAGGACGTCGAGTACGATGATTGTTTTTACATCTCCATTTTGTAAAATATAATGCATTTCGTCTGCTGTATAAATTGGATTAACTGGAATAACAGTTGCTCCGGCTTTCATTGTTCCGTATAAACCGACCAAAAAATGTGGTGAGTTCCCAACAACTAATGCGACATTGTCCCCTTTTCCAATGCCCATTTCTGCTAAATTGCTAGAAAACCTTGTGACCATTTTGTTTAATTGGTCATATGAGACCGACTGATCCATAAATATATAAGCCGGTTTTTCCCCCTTCTTTTTTGCCGTTTCAGCCAAAGATTGAACGAGATTCACAAAAACCCCACCTTTATAAAATTTAGAATATTTAAAAATTCTAAATTAATTATATTAAAAGAAAATTAAAGTAGCAAGTGATATTCTATTAACTGCATATAGACAGATCACCTTCTCTTAGTTTACTTTGGAAAGATAAGGGAATTTTGTTCGCAAGTAATTTATGAAACTAGACCAGAAATCATTTTAGGATAATATGCATTCATCTTTTCTCTAAGTTTATTAAGTTCCTCTTTATTTAACGTCGTATGCTCTCCGTGCAAGTTAAGAGCATCCGCTCCATCTTCATGAAAATAAACTGTAACATATAATGCCGGTAACCCTATATTGTCTTCATCTATTGATAAGACGACATCTGATGTTTTATTAACAGTGCTGAATGTTTCATTTCTTTTCCACTTCTTATTTTGAAACATGTCTTGTATATCATGTATCTTTCGTTTGTTATCTGTATGCGTAAAATATATGACATTATCTCCGCTGGTTTTCCGATAGACAAAATTGTACGACTTGAGGGCGATCCACTGCTACACGCTGTCATTCCGATAACTAAGCTGAGTAATAATACAACGTACATTACCCTTTTCATTTCGATCCGCCTCCTTTTGAATATATATATTCCTTTACGAGGGGCAAATGTCCTGTGATTTTATGTTTTGTGGTAAATGAAATTATATGAGCGATTTTTCAGTTATATCAGCGCAACTCGGTTTATATCGGCGATTTTCCAAATATATCAGCGCAACTCAATTTATATCAGCGATTTTTCAGTTATATCGACTTACCGACAAAACCTGACAATCTACGCAAAAAAGAAAGAGGCTGCCCGTTATGGAAGCCTCCCTCATTTTTAGAAGAATAAATGTAAGAAATCTTCTGTTGTAATGTTACCGAAGTAGCGTGCGATATCTACGCCTTCTAAAGCTGCAGTGAATGCATCTTTATCGAACTGAACGCCTGTTAGACGCTCTTCGATATCATGAACATCTAGTGAACCGAAGAAGTCGCCGTAAATTTTGCATTCTGTTACTGTTCCTTTTTTCACTTCAAGACGAACGTCAACTTGTCCAACTGGGAAGCGGTGTGAATGTTGTAAGTTGAACTTCGGTGATTTTCCGTAGTTCCAATCCCAATTTTGGTAACGTTCTTCAGAAAGTTTATGGATTGCTTTCCAATCCTCTTCTGTTAATTCATACGTTGGGATTTCTGTTTCTCCTTCGAAAATTGTTTCTAGAAGAAGTTGTCTAAACTCTTCTGTCGTCATTTCTTCGTTTAGGAACTCTGTAATGTTCGCAACGCGGCTACGGATTGACTTAATTCCTTTTGATTGAATCTTATCCATTTTTACTTTTAACGCTGATACGACGTGATCGATTTCAGAGTCAAATAGTAACGTACCGTGGCTGAACATACGACCTTTCGTTGCGAACTGTGCGTTACCTGAAATTTTTCTACCTTCAGCTAAAATGTCGTTACGACCACTTAGTTCTGCATTTACGCCTAATTTACTAAGCGCTTTCGTTACAGGTTCTGTAAATTTTTTGAAGTTGCTGAAACTGTCTCCATCATCTTTCGTAATAAAACTGAAGTTTAAGTTTCCTAAATCATGATATACTGCGCCTCCACCTGATAGACGACGAACGACATGAATACCTTTTTCTTTTACGTAATCTGCATTAATTTCTTCTACTGTGTTTTGGTTTTTACCAATGATTATCGAAGGCTCATTAATGTAAAACAGTAAATATGTTTCGTTAATATCTAAATTCTTCACACAATATTCTTCAATTGCTAAGTTTATTCTAGGGTCTGTAATTCCTTTATTATCAATAAATAACATCGTATCACCTCATGAGTTCCATACGTAGCCACTATGCGCTAGCGTAATATGGCCACTGAAAATTTGTTTTGCTTCTGTTACTAAATCAGCTGGGTTGCCTGTATGCGGTAAGTGCGTTAATAAAAGTTCTTTTACATTTGCATCTTTCGCAATACTTGCTACTTCTGTACTATTCATATGCCCTGCTTTTGCAGCCTCTTGATGTGCATACATATTACACTCACAAATGAAAAGATCAGCACCTTTCGTGAATGGAATGAATTCAGGAATATAACTTGAATCAGCGCTGTATACTACAGCATCATCTCCAGCTGTAATACGCATCGCAAAGCATGTAACAGGATGAACAGTTTTTAAGAACGAAATCGAGAACGGTCCAACTTGAAGTGTTTCTTCTGGATTGTACGCGATTCCTTTCGTATGTGGTTCATGCGTTAAAGAATGGAATCCATTCTCGTCAAAGGTATGGCCGTATATTGGTAATTCCGGTAGTTGCCCCTTCGCCCCGCTCATAATTAATCTCGCATATTGCAATACCCCGATATCCGCAACATGATCATGATGATAGTGTGACAGTACAACTGCATCTATATGAGATGGTGTTATATATTTTTGAAGCTGTGCTAGTACACCACTACCACAGTCTACAAGTAAACGAAAACCATCGTGTTCAAACAAATACCCCGACGTTGCTTCTCCCGCTTCTGGAAAGCCGCCCCAAAAGCCGACAACAGTCATTTTCATATGTATCCATCCTTTCTAAAACCGAGTAGAAATGCATGTTTTACTTACATCCTACATTGTTAACTATAATCCATTTCCTAAACTTTTTCATTAATTTTCAATTTTGTTATAAAACAGTTGTTGACTTTTATTTTTTGTACTAATACAATGATAGTAAGAAATGGAAATGGAGGGATTGACATGATCGATCAACCAATGGAGTTTTTCAGAAATTTACCGACGAAAACTTGCGCACACTGCGGGAAAGAAATTGATGAGCAGCACGAAGCATACCATAACAAATGTGACGATTGCGTTCACGAAGAATAGTAGTTTGTGAACATAAAAAAACCTAGCAGACATAGTCTACTAGGCTAATAACATCTTATCCTTCATCGTTGAACCTTTCACCAAGAGCTCCAGTTCAAACTCATACAATTCTTTTTTTCGATAATTTTTCGTATGGATTTTATCCATCATTAGGTCGACAACTTTTCGGGCCATTTCATCAATTGGCTGTTCAATTGTCGTAATACCTGGTTCTGTAATCTGCGATAATATTTGATTATCAAAACCGATAACAGCAAGATCATCTGGAATGCTCCAGTTATGGCGTTTCGCCTCTGAGATAATTCCAGCTGCTACCTCATCGCCTCCTGCCAAAATCGCGGTAGGATTTTTTTTGTCCTTTAATACTTCATGGAATATTCGTTTTCCATCTTCCCAAGAGAAAGCGTTTTCAAGAAAGTCAATCGCTTCTACTTGGCGGCTCTTCTCAGTTATTGCACGTAAAAAGCCCATTTTTCGCTGCTGGCTAACGACTTTGGTTTCGTTACCACGGCAAAAAATAAGATTACGATATCCTTGATCTAACACATGCTTCGCAGCTATGTATGCTCCTTGCGCATGATCAAACTTCACTGTTGGAATATTTGCTTCCTCAATATATTCATTACACAACACGATTGGACCGTGCTGTAAGTATGGCTCTACATCTTCCCACGGATTTTCTAGTGAACATAGAATAATCCCATCTACTTGTTTCGTAGATAATAATTGTAAATACTCCATCTCTTTTTCCGGTAAATATCTTGTTTGACAAATAATCAGTTTATATTTATGTTCAGAAGCAGCAATCTCGATTGCTTCAATAAATCTACTGAAGAAAGGATTTGTAATCCTTGGAACTAGCACCGCAATTGTTTCCGTTTTTTGTTTACGAAGCCTTCTCGCCGCAGAATTAGGAACGAAGCCTAAATGCTTCATTGCTAATTGAACCCTTTTTTTCTTCTCATCTGAAACATATGGATGATTATTAATCACCCTAGAAACCGTTGTCCTTGATAACCCTGCTAATTTCGCCACGTCCTCTATAGTCGACACGAAATTCTCCCCCTTTGCATGAAAACGTTTTCTTAAATTGATTATATAGTATATTATTGGAAACTGCAATATCGGTTGTTATGATTTTACTATATTAATATTATACATAGGTAAAAGTCTGTTAATGCATGGGCAATATACTGCTTTTAGAAATTTACGTTATGTACATTCCTTTTCTTAATACCATATATCCTTTATTCAATATAAAACCCCATCAATACGTCATCTCCATATGATCCATCTTCATATTTAATTTGCTTTCGTTGTCTTCCTTCTTCTACAAAACCCATACGTTTGTACACTTTAATTGCCCGATCATTAACAGAAACTACACCTAAGCAAATTTTCTCTAAACCTTTCTGCCCTTTAGCCCAACTAATAAGAAATTCAATTAATTTCGTGCCGATGCCTTGATTACAATACGCCTCTTTAATCCCCATTCCCATTGTGCCTGCGTGTTGTAACCGTTCTAGTTCATATCGGTTGAAAAGTAAAAAGCCTACCACCTTATAATCTACTTCATACACAATATAAAGATTACCTTTCTCATTACTTTTCCGTATCTTTTCTCTTTCTGCATCAATATCATTCGGTAATTTCTTTGGAGATACTATGAAAAACTTTGTAGTATTTTCCGATAATATAATTTCTTTTCTAATATTCATAATTGCTTCTGCATCAGTCTCTTTTACTAACCGTATCATTGAATCACCTCGTACTTTTTCTTTTTAAAAATAATATTACAACTATAAAACGTCCAATATGCAATATTGCATATTGAGAATCTTTTTACTCTTGATACAATATTCATACATCAAAATAAAAGGAATGTATGCAATGAATCCAATCTTAACAGCTGCAAAACAACTATTACATAAAGAAGAAAAGATTTTATCTACTTTAAAATGTTCACTTACTGGCTATATGATTACGCATAAAGTCCCATATCCTGGCATGTTACTTGCTACTAATAAAAGACTTCTCTTTTTTAGCCAATATAAAAACACATTCATTGCCGAATTTGATTATGAAAAAATTCTATCCATAGAAACGAAGAGAAGAATCTTTGACAAAAAAATAATATTTTACTATGAAGATGAATATATAACGCTTGGATACATTACAAGTTCGAATGTTGAAGCGTTCATAGACTTACTACAAAGAAACAGCAAGACTAGCACAGGCTTATAATCAGCGGGGATCCCCTCGCTGATTCATTATTTTAACTCCTCCCACTTCGTCCAAACTTCTCTCCCGTTTATACGGTACATATTATCCTCTCTATCCATAAACCTATGTACAATAAATTCACGTCTAATTGTACAAAAATCATCATGATATTGTTTTATAAATGTATTAATTTCTTTTTCTGTATATTGATTTCCAGCATCTAACTTGCTAATTAAATGCTCTAACAATACTAGTTTTTTCTTCTTTTGACCTGGAATCGATTTTAAACGATCCTCTTTATCGAAAAAGTTACGAATGGTCGTATCGCGGAATTTCATTTCACTTTCAGTCATTTTTTATCCTCTATCACTTTTTTTCTTTATCTTTTCACTTAAAATATCAATAAAGTAATATCCACCCATTAACACATAGTAGAACGTAAGTATTCCAAATGCATCTTTCATACTTGTATATACTTCTTTATCAAACAATATAGGTGAAAGGGCATAAACAAGAAAGATTATTAGCGGATTTACGATAAAATAATAAGTAAGATTGCCTTTCATCATATCAACTCCTCTACCCTATGTTTCTCTGTAAATTGTTGTAATTCCTTTTCTTTCGTTTCTATAGCTTTTAGAAAGATTTATAGATGAACTACGGAAAAGATGCCCTCTATTAAAATAAAAAAGCACCAAAAAGGTGCTTTTATCTATGCTTCAACCGATTGATTTTCAGCAACATTTTTAAATTGTCGTTTGTGCATCAAAGTTAAGGAAGCGATTGTTCCAAGTGATAATACAACGATAAAGATCATGAGCATTCCTATGTTTTTCCACATGAAGTCAAAGTCTCCACTCGATACGACTGCTTTCAATCCTGATACAGAGTATGTCATCGGTAACCAAGCATTGAATGGTTGTAAAAACTTCGGAATCAATTCTAGTGGGAATGTTCCGGCACTTGTTGTAAGCTGCATAATTAATGTGATGATGGCGATAAAACGGCCTGCATCACCGAATGCTGTTACTAAACATTGAATTAATGCGATAAATGCTAAGCTTGTAACGATGCTAAAGAGTATGAAGTACGGAATACTTTGTACTTCTACACCTAATCCGAACAGTAATATAACATCTGCTACTATCGCTTGAATAATACCGACGGATAGTAAAACACCGAACTTACTAATAAACCAGCTAAACCCTGATTTTGGAACACCGACTGTATCGCGTAATGGGTATACGATAGATAGTAGTAATGCCCCAACGAATAAACCAAGTGATAAGAAATATGGTGTAAATCCAGTTCCATAGTTTGGAACTTCCGCTATTTTTTCCGTCTTCACTTTTACAGGACTTGCAAACATATCATACGTTTTATCCGTCCCTTTTACTTCACCAGTTTTTTCTGCTCCTTCGCCAAGTTTCTCAGCAAGTTCACCTGAACCATCGTTTACTTTTACGAGACCATCCGTTACTTTTCCTGATCCGTCTGCTAGTTTATTAACGCCATCGATTAGCTGGGTTGAGCCAGTTGATAATGTGCCTAAGCCTGTTGTTACTTGACCGGAGCCGTCTGCTAATTGATTTACTCCACCTGCCATTTGATTTGCTCCTACAGATAATGTTCCTAAACCACCTGTTACTTGGCTTGAACCATCTGCTAATTTGGATACCCCTGCTGATAATGTTCCTAAACCGCCTGTTACTTGACCGGAGCCATCTGCTAATTTGGACACCCCTACAGATAATGTTCCTAAACCGCCTGTTACTTGGCTTGAGCCATCTGCTAATTGATTTACTCCACCTGCCATTTGGTTTGCTCCTGCAGACAATGTTCCTAAACCGTCTGTTACTTGACTTGAGCCATCTGCTAATTGATGTACACCACCTGCCATTTGATTTGCTCCTACAGATAATGCACCTAAACCGCCTGTTACTTGACCAGAGCCATCTGCTAATTGATTTATCGCATCAATTAATTGATCGGATTCATTTTTAAATTTATTTGCGCCTTCTTTTGCTACATTTAAATTCTTACCAAACCCTTGGAAATTTTCAACAAATCCTTTTTGTGCACTGGCTAATTTCTCAATACCCTCTGTTAAAGAGTCCAATTTCGCTGTATTCGGTAGTTTGTTTTGTGCATCACTTGTTTTTTGATTTATTTCGCCTTTTAATTGTTTTACTTCTTCATTTAATTTATTTGTTCCACCTGCTACTCCGGTAGATTTTTGTTGAACTGTAGCTGTACTTTTTGCAGCACTTGTTATAAATGGTTGTAACTGCTCTTGATATTCTTTCGGTAAACTCTCGATTTGCTTTTGTAAATTCGCTACATCTTGCGCTGCATTTTTTGCATCTCCTGCTGTTGATTGCGTAAGTTCATTTAACTGATTTACATTCGCCCCAGCTCCATCTATTTTCTCATTTACTGTATTCAATATAGAAGGGCCTTTCGACTGTATTTCCTCTAAACCTGCAGCAGAATTTTTCACTTTACTATTTAAATCTTGCAAACCCTTTTCAATTTTTTGAGAAGCTACCTCTAATTGGTTTTGTCCCCCAACCAGTTGTTCCATACCATTTGATAAATCAGTTGTTCCTGTTTTTAATTCACCGGATTTACTTACTAATTTGTTCAAACCACCGGTCACTTTCTCAGATCCATTACGCAATTCGCCAATACCTTTTTGCATTTCACCCGTTTTGTTATTTAACGTATTTAAACCGTCTGTTACTTTTCCTGACCCATCTACTAATTTTCCGATACCTGTTTGCATCTCACTTGTTTTACTATTTAACGTATTTAAACCGTTCGTTACTTTTCCTGATCCATCTACTAATTTCCCGATACCTGTATTGCTATTTAGTGCATGTAAACCATCTGTTACTTTTCCTGATCCATCTACTAATTTTCCGATACCTGCATTGCTATTTAATACATGTAAACCATCTGTTACTTTTCCTGATCCATCTACTAATTTTCCGATACCTATTTGCATCTCACCTGTTTTACTATTTAACGTATTTAAACCTGCTGTCACTTTCCCAGATCCATCAAATAGTTTCCCAACGCCATCCTTCATCTCCCCAGATTTCCCTTGCAGTGTATGAAGGCCATCCGTCACTTTACTTGAACCATCATGCAGCTCACTTGATCCGTCGTGTAGTTTATTTGCTCCTTCCGCCCCATCTGCTAATCCTTTTGAGACGTCTTGAATGGAATCAAACATTTTCTCTGCATATGTTTTCGTTAACGTGCTTGCTACTTCACCTTTAATTTTTTCAATGGCTGTTCCGCCAATTTGTGAAGATAAGAAGTTCAAACTTTCGTTTGGAATATATTCTAAGTTTAATGGCTTCGGATCGTCTTTTAGTAACGTTGTAGCGTTACTTGAGAAGTCATCTGGAATGCGCACTAACATGTAATACTTTCTACCTTCCATTCCTTTCTTCGCTTCTTTTTCACTTACGAACTCCCATTTAAAACTTTTATTATCTTTTAAATTATCAACGAGCCCTTTTCCGACCTCAATTGGTTTCCCATCAAATACTGCGCCTTTATCTAAATTGACTACTGCAACTGGTAAGTCATCTAACTGTTTATACGGATCCCAAAAAGCCCACAAAAACATCCCTGCATATAAAATTGGTACGAATAAGACCGCAATAATTGGAATTAATATTTTTTTACTTTTTATAATTTCCGTGAACTCTTTCCGAAGTAACTGATTCCCTTTCATAATTTCTCCCCCTTTTATAAAATGACCAAAATGTTCATATAGTCATTTTTACCCAAACAAAAAGGCTATACTTGTTCATACATATGCCTTATCCCTGAATTTATTACTATGCAACTTTTTCTTATTATGATTATAATTTTTCTATATCCCCCCTTAACTTAAATATATGACCGTATTGTTCATTTGGTCATTTTTTATAAAATTAAAAGGATTATCTTAGTTTGACAATCCTTTTAGTAAATAAAGTTCAAATAACTCTGCAATTTTTTCTTTTTCTAGCGGTTCGTGATTTTTTTCCCAATCAAAAATAAGCGATACATATAGACGAAGCATAATAAATGCTGTAATTTCTGGATCACATTTGCTAATTTCACCTTTTTCAATCGCAATTTTTAAATACGATTGAATAACAGAAACGATTTCCACATCAACTTGTTGCATCACTTCTTGTACTTCTTTCGTTCCCATATCGCGCTCTTCTTGAATTAATTTAATCATGAGCTGATGTTCTTTTCTAAATTCCAAGATGCTATATAATGCTCTATGTACATTTTCAAAAAATGAAACATCTGAACGAATTGCACTTTCTGCAACTTGCTTCATTTCTGTAATTAAATTAGAAATAATTTCACCAAATAACTCTTCTTTATTTTTGAAAAAAGTATAAATCGTTCCTTTCCCTACATTCGCTAACTTCGCTACTTGATCCATCGTTGTTGCTTTATAGCCGAACGCTGAAAAAGACTTTGTTGCAGCCTCAATAATAGAACGTTTTCGATCTATTGCCACATCATCACCTCCAAAAATGACCAATTGGATAATATAGTCAATCAGTACATCTTTGATATTACCACACGCTTACATTCTATACAAGTTCTCTTTTTATTATTTCCAGTATAAAAAAATTCCAGTCAGTGTATATCATACTTTCCATAGTTTATCAGAAGAAAAGAGAAAAGGAAAAGATGTTCTAGAGATATACAGCTAAACCTTACTTACCAACAACAAATTTCCTTTTTTTCAAATAATCAAATAAAAAAACAAGAAAATCTTTACAATTAATAGTAATATAGAAAATAGACAAGTTTATCAAAACAGTGGAGGCTTTTTCAGTCATGATGCGTGCACTTCGTTTAAATATAAAGCAAGCTTTTTGTAGTCGTATTTCTTTAATTATGATGCTTAGTGGATTCGTTCTTATTTGCATTTATCACTATTATTATGTAATTCGTTATTTAGGAAACGCAGCAAATGGTCCTATATCAACAGATTTAAAATGGATTGGATTTCGCGACAATGAAATGGATGTTTATTTATTATTAATGCCAGTTATTGCGAGTTTCCCCTTTAGTACAAGTTACAATTCGGATAAGTCCGATGGTTTTAAACCGTTTGTGAGTAAGGGGATTTCTATATTTCCTTATTCAGTAGCGAAATATATCGTTACTTTTTTTTGCGGAGGATTTCTTTATACACTTCCATTCATCTTATCGTTATTATTTTGCAAATTAACCATTCCAGACGGAACACCTACGGTTGGTTCAGGCATCATAAATGCTGATGGAATGTTCGCAAACCTATATTTTGATGCGCCTCTCACTTACATTGCTGTATATATCGGAATTAATTTTTTATTTGCAGGTTTAATGGCCCTTTTAGGACTTGCTGCATCTGTATGGTCACAAAAAGACTATATGGCAATTCTCTTTCCATTCGCAGCCGCCTCCATTCCGTACGTCCTGCTAAATACAATACTTCCTTCAATAGGCGGAGCACCTTTTCATTTATATGATCCGAAACAACCATTGCAAGGCATGTCACCATATATTTTAATGACGCAATGTGCTTTCTTCCTTTTCGTTAGCTTACTTATGTATATACAAGGAGTAAAGCGGGATAGAAAAAAATATAAAAGAAGACTGCAAAAAAGAGAGCGGTGTAGAAAAGCGTTTCAAGTATAATAAAACCCTAATTTCCTTACTATATTGGAAATTAGGGTTTATTTACTATTCACTTATGGCGTACCTGCCAACCCCCATAAAATAACGACCGCTACAAAATAAATCGCTTTAATACCTACAACTAAACATAATGAAACAATTGCATATTTACTTAATTCTCTTCTTGCACCTATTAAAGTGAAAATAACCGCCAAACTAAATGTTATATAAGAAGCTGCTGTATGTATTAAGTTATACGTAATATCTAGATTGCTTGTAAGTCCTGTTATATCAGCTACAAACTGAAGCATGATGATTGTACTAAAAAAAATTGCAAACTGATTCATTACCTTTCCATTTATTTGTAACTGCATTGTTGTCCCCCTTATTAAAAACTAAATATTCAATCAATTTTATCATTAGATTACAAAAAAAGGAATCATCTCTTTATACTATTCTATAACGATGCAAAAAAAGAACGCTTAGTCACCTAAGCGTTCCCCACTTTAAGAAGCCTTCTTCAAATCAATTTGAGCAAGTACTGGGTCGTGGTCACTTACACGTCCGTGTTCTTTCATAATGTTTGAGTTTAAGTGTACTGGGTCTACAATTGTGTGTGGTGCGATATTGTTTGTTACTAAAATATGATCTAACACTTGTGCATTTCCTTCATGAATGTACGTGTAGCGGTTCTCTTTCGGCACTGTGTTTAACATATCTTTTAAGATTGTTCCCTCTAGTGTTTTTAGTGGTTTAGAGAATTCGAAATCGTTCATATCACCTAACACAACAACTGGTGCATTCGTATTCTTTTTCTGAATTCCTTGCACGAAATGATTTACTTCTTGCGCTAACTGAATTCGTTTGTCTTCACTCTTTAATACGAGCGGCTGCACTTTTCCAAATGGCGTTGCATCTCCTAGTTTTGAGTTTAAGTGATTTGCAACGACAACAATGTTTTGTCCTTGGAACATAAATTCTGCCGCTAGCGGTTTACGTGTACTTTCAAACAATGGATTTTCGTCTCCAATACGAACAACATTCTTATCAAGTAACTTCGGTACCGTCGCTAATTTCACGCGTGATGGATTATAGAAGAAGCCGACGCGAATATTCGCTCCTGGTGCTCCTCCATCTTGATTATTGTTTGGAGCGATTTCTACATACTCATACTTCGGTCCACGAATTTCTAGAACTGCATCAATGATACGTTTTGCGCTTAATGACGCATCTATTGTACCGTCATTAATTGATCCGTTATTATCTTGCATTTCCTCTACACCGATAATATCTGGCATTTTTAAATTGTATTTAATAGAATACGCTAACGCTTTTACTTTTTCATCTGTTGTTTCTTTTTTATTCGCCGAGAAGTTTTCAATGTTATATGTAGCAACCGTTAACTTATCAAGACGTGGCTGAATATTTGCCCCTACTTGCTTAAATCCACCATCCACTACAGCTGGCAGTTCTGTTATTGGCGAAATACGGAAAGAACCGTAATCATATCCTACTACCCCTGTTATATCTCCAGTAAAAGTATCTCCTACTTTTGCTACATAATCGCGAGGTACTTTTACAGAAAGGCGCTCTGGGTTTAATTGATTTTCATCTAATAGAGGTGTGCCATATTGTGTTACTATTTTATCTCCACCATTTTTTACTGTTACATATAAATTTCCGTTTTTCTGAGGTGTAATAATTTTTGGTGTTGGCATCGTAACACGCATACCTTCTATACTTTCATAGAAGTCGATTGCATCTTCATTTGGATCAAATAAACCAAATGCATCATTATCAATAATCTGGTCCGGGATTTTCACACCGTTTTCCCCAAGTACAATCGGTGCTGGCAAAGATTGATCTTTTGCGATTACAGCAACGCGGCTCGCTTTAATTTCAGTCGTCGTTAAGTCTGTTTCAAATCGTTCTGCATATCCTGGTCCAACATATTCTTCTACTACTCCATCAACTTGAATAAGATCTCCTACTGCTACATTCGCATCTTTTTTATATACGTACATACCTTCTGAAGTAGCTGGATCATTATCTGGCTGATTATCTTCTATATAAAAGCCGTTTTTATCAAGCGCTGTGACAACGCCTTCCACATTGTTTACTTTCTTCCCGTTGTAAGGAGACATATGTGATTTCCCTTGAATGTCATGAATACGAACCTGTTCATTATTTACGATAATAAATGAAAATGTCGAAATTGCTGAAGGAGTAAGTCCTTCTTTTTCTGCGATTGCTTTCACTACACTATTTTCATTCACTATAATTTGTCCATTATAACGAACGCTTTTATTAGTAGGATTAGAGCCATCTAACGTATAGTAGATTGTTGCGCCTTCTGTATTCGTCGTTAATGTTACCGCTGTTCCTTTAGCAACTTCTCCACCGTTCGGTGAAGCTACTACATCGCTAACACGGTTTTGTCCTTCACCTTGAAACTTATAAGCTGTTACTGATTTTAGACCTGGGTTACTAAAATATAATTCAAGGGTCCCAGTCAAACTAACTTTCTTCCCGATATTTTCAGGGTGATCTTTTACATTCACTGCCGTTCTCACATCACCTTTCGGTAACTGAACGGGCATGATTTTGTCTGGATTCGTTTCGTTTGGCGAATCTGCAATTGCTACGTTTGTATCATCAAACTTAGCTGGATCCTTCGTATATTTAGAAGAACTTTGCGTATATCCAACAATATATCCTTCTACTATCCCCTTCGTTTTCCCTTGCTGCTTAAATACTTGAATTGCTTTTTCTACTGACATAGAAGCAGTTTCTTCTGCTTGCGCTAAAGTTCCAGTAAATGAAAGCAATAGCAAGAATGATAAAAAGACACTTAACAATTTCTTCACAGCCATTTTCCTCTCTCTATTTCATATTTTCTCAGCATTTCTATCATAACAAATGATTCGTTATATAGAATGATATTTCGACAAGTTTTACAAAAAATTTATTTAATTTACAAGCTTTCAAACTACAATACAAAATAATAATTTTACACTTTCTACAAATACACTCTATAATGTTAGAGAGAGAAAACAGAAAATATCGACATTTGATTGGCATGTAAAATGGATTCATTTGAATAGGAGTGATTGGATGGAAGTGCAAACAGAAACATACCGCGCAGCTATGAATGGAACATTAGAACGTCATTTTTCAGATATGATTGCCGTTATACCAACTAGAATTACAATTGAGCAGTTAAAACAGCGACTAGAAACGATCGCTACTAAAGTTGATGATTTAAAAATTGTTTATAGTGATGAGACAAGCCTTATTGTTGAATTACATATGGGTGAAACAGTCATACCGTATGAACTGCATATTGATGAACCGAACGATCCAGAAGGATATAAAATGTACAATAGACAAGATTCTACAATCGTAGATCGTAATTTTGAAGATGCAGCTTTCGGCACTGAAATTTTCACTCGTACGCTATTTGTAGGCGATGTACTGGACTGCTTTTTCCAGCAGTTACAGTTCTTATGGAATCTCGCCCCAGATTTGTTATTTGTAATCGATTCAAGTGCAGCAATGAAAGTGATATCTAGAAGCTATATTGAATATCACGTTGAAAATGAATTATTACCTGACATTCCTGACTTATACGTTATTCATTCCGTTTATGAAGACGATAAAGACGGTGAGCCTACGCAATATTGGTTTCATACACATGGTCTTTTAAGAGCAGGCGTAACTGAAATAGAGTTAATTATTCCAAATCGCATTTCTTCCTACTACGGCATTAGCGATCTCTTTCAAACATTTGCTAATAATGCCGTTGAGAATGGACAAGTCCCTATGAATGAGCCTATCGTTATCGCGCATAGTCAGCAAGGTTCTATACATACAGTCGCTGTTCCGTGGGAAAAAGGATTATCTTATATAGGGCATAAAACGAGTATGGACCAATTATCTTCAATCGAAGATGAAGAAGTGAAACTACAACCAATAGATGCACAAAATACATTCTTAGGCGGAATGGATGCCCGAGATGAATACCATCAATCTCCATCCGTTCTCTTATTCAAATTTAATACTTCAGAAGAATATATTGAAAGTTTTTTCAAAGAACACGAGGAAGCTACAGGGCTCATGTTCTATAAAACAAATAGTGAAACCGATCGTATGGCTTACAATGCGAAAAATACTTTTGGGTATTTCAGCAACATTTTTCACATTGAACAATCAAATGAAGATTTTCGTTTCCTTGCTAAGTTTGGTGTCTCCTACGAAGAAGGAAAAAGTGAACATATGTGGTTTGAAATGCAAAACGTTACGGAAGATTTCATTCAAGGAATACTTATTAATGAACCATATTTTATAAAAGATATGAGTGAAGGAAATAGTTATCATTTAGATTTTGATAACTTAACAGAGTGGGTTATTTATGCAGGAGATGCTGTTATAAAGCCAAATAACTTATATATGTTTATTGGCGAATAAGTATTTTATATAACAAACGAAACGCCTTCAATATGATTGAAGGCGTTTCGTTTATTGTGCGATTAATTCAGCATCTATTACTTTCTCCAAATGAGATAATACACGCTTTGCAGCTTCCTCACCTTGATTAATACAGTCTGGAAGTCCAGCGCCAGCATAGGAGCTACCTGCCAAGTATATACCTGGCAACTCTTTCTCCATAAATGTTGTGAGCTGTTTCATTCGCTCGTTATGGCCTACTGTATATTGAGGCATCGCTTCTTTCCAGCGACTTACGATTGTAAACTCTGGATCCTCTGTAATGTCCATCGTCTTTCGTAAATCTTCTAGTACGAGCTGAACGAGTTCTTCTTCAGTTTGTTCTACAACCGCTTCATCACCAGCACGCCCAACGTAACAGCGAAGGAGTGTTTTTCCTTCTGGCGTTGTATGCGGCCATTTTTTATGCGTCCACGTACATGCTGTAATCGTGTAATCGCTATTTCGTGATACGACAAATCCTGTACCATTAATATCACGCTGGATTGCGGATTTTTGGAAAGCAAGTGCGACATTGGCAACGGATGTGGATGGAATATTACGGAAGAAACGAAACTGCTTGTACTGAGCAAACATGGACGGCAATACTTTATGCGAAGTTGCCACTACGATGGCGTCCGCTTCTATTTCTTTTCCGTTACTAAGAGTAATCGTATAACCATCACCCTGTTTTGCAACTTTTTCAATGCGAGTTCCCTTTATTATCGTACCTTCATGCATCTTTACTTCGAGAGATTCTACGATAGATTCTAAACCTGTTTTCACTGTTTGGAAGATTCCCTTTTTCGGTTCAGCTTTCTCTTTTTTCGGAGCGAGCGTACGCATACCGAGCGAAATACTACGATGTTTCTGCTCAATCTGATACATTTGCGGGAATGTTGACATTAAGCTCATTTCATCAATATCCCCTGCATAAATACCCGATAGTAACGGTTCTATTAAGTTTTCAACCACTTCGTTTCCAAGACGATGTCTGAAAAATTGTCCGAGTGATTGGTCAGATACTGGCTTTGATCTCGGCATTAATAGATCAAAACCAGCTCTTAATTTACCAATTGGGGAGAATAACCCGGAAAATAGAAACGGAGTAATTTGCGTTGGAATTCCCATCATTGATCCGCTCGGCATTTTATGTAACCGATTTTTTACGAGGATAAATGATTGACCAGTCGTATTTTCTACAATTTCATCGCCAAGACCTAATTCTCTCGCTAATCTAGCTGCACTTTCTTTTCTTGCTAAGAAAGAATCCGGTCCGCGCTCAATTGTAAAACCATCTTTTCGAACGGTTTGAATTTTTCCGCCAAGTTTACCCGATGCTTCTATAAGTAATGTATCAATCGGCAAGTTTTTTTCATGAATATTTTTTTGTAAGTTATACATTGCTGTTAATCCAGTGATGCCTCCGCCGACGATCACAACTTTTTTCCTCAAGCAGGCTCCCCCTTTCTTCTTACAGTACAGATTCTTTTTTCTTTAATACAACATCTGTTAAACAATCAATAAATGCGTCCGATGCATTTGGCATTTCTGGACGATAATATTTCGCACCAATTTCATCCGTTACAACTTTACACTCAAAGTCGTTATCATATAAAACTTCTAAATGTTCCGCAACAAATCCAACTGGTGCATATATGAATGAAGTATAACCGTGCTTTTCATTTAGTTCTCTCGTTAAATCTTGTACATCTGGACCAATCCAAGGATCTGGTGTGTTCCCTGCACTTTGCCAGCCTACTGCATAGTTTGCTACTTCCGCTCCGCGCGCGATATAATCCGCTGTTTCATTTAATTGATCTGGATATGGATCGCCCATTGCAATAATTTTCTCTGGTAAACTATGTGCAGATACGATTAATACTGCTTTTTCACGCTCTGCATCTGACATACCGTTATATATACCTTTCACTGCATCAACCCAGTACTGGATGAATTTCGGCTCTTTATACCAGCTATCAATGCCGTGAATTGTTAAGTTTCCAAGTTTCTCAGCTTCTTCTTGTGCTCGTCCAACGTATGATTTCACGCTAAACGTAGAATAGTGAGGTGCAAGAACAAGTGCGATTGCATCTTGTATTCCGTCGTTATGCATATCTTTGACCGCATCTTCAATAAACGGTTCAATATGTTTTAAGCCAAGATACATATGGTACTCTACTTCATCTTGTACTTCATTTAAACGCTTCTCTAACTTCTTAGCTTGCTCTAATGTAATAGTAGCTAAAGGAGAAATACCACCAATTGCACGGTAACGCTCTGTTAAATCTTCTAGCATTTCAGGACTTGGCTTTCTTCCTCTGCGAATATGTGTATAGTAACGTTCAATATCTTCTTCTTTATATGGCGTTCCGTATGCCATTACAAGCAAACCAATTTTCTTTTTCATACAGCAATTCTCCTTTACTTCGCTAACTGCCCTTTAGAGTATTCATGAATAAATGTAGTTAAACGTTTTAATGTATCCGGATTTACTTCTGGGAATACACCGTGACCTAAGTTAAAGATATAACCCGGCTGTTTCATCCCTTGATCTAAAATACCTTTTACATGTTCTTCAATAACAGACCATGGCGCAAGTAAGAATGAAGGGTCCATATTACCTTGTACCGCCTTATGAACGCCACGTGCACGTGCTTCTTCAATCGGTAAGCGCCAGTCTAAGCCGACTACATCAAGCGGTAAGTCGTGCCACTCATTCACTAAGTGTGCAGCTCCTACGCCGTGCATAATCATCGGTACACCCATCTTACGAACTTCTGCAAAAATACGCTCCATTGCTGGTTTAATAAATACGCGATAATCTGCTACATTTACTGTTCCAACCCAAGAATCGAAAATTTGAACTGCTTTTGCTCCTGCGTTTATTTGCGCTTTTAAATATGTAATAACCATATCTGCTAGTTTATCCATTAAAGCGAACCAAGCTTTTGGCTCTGCATACATGAACGCTTTCGTATTATGGTAGTTACGAGATGGACCGCCTTCAATCATATAGCTCGCTAATGTAAATGGAGCTCCTGAAAAACCGATTAACGGTACGTCTAACATTTCTGTCGTTAATAAACGAATTGTATCTAGTATGTACGGTACGTCATCTTCTGGATTGATTTCCCCTAGTTTTTCTACGTCTTGTAAAGAACGGATTGGATTATCAATAACTGGGCCAATACCTGATTTAATTTCTACATCCACACCAATTGCAGGTAGTGGTGACATAATATCTTTATAAAGAATTGCTGCGTCTACGTTATACTGATCAACCGGCAATTTTGTAACGTAAGCACATAACTCTGGATTATGTGTAATTTCAAATAAAGAATACTTTTCTTTAATCTTTCTATATTCCGGCTGTGAACGACCTGCTTGACGCATATACCATGCTGGTACATAATCGGTACGTTCCCCCCTACATGCTTTTAAAAATGTCTCATTTATAGTTCTTACCAAGACCCTTGCTCCCTTCCTTACCAATGCTTCGAATACGTTCGATATTTATCTTTTTTTACTATACAGCTTGTAAAAACAAAATGCATAATATTATGTACGTTGTTCATTAAATTGACACAAACATTCTTAAAAACGCTTACTATTTTCACAACATTCTTATTATAACACAGAGAAAAACTATGGTTTAGCTACTTTTGACTTTTCTCCTTCACGATTCGTTTGTGTATTATATGGTACAACGTAAAAGCTCGGTTTTGAAAATATGTTAACGAACTTTTCCTCATATTCCCCAGCACCATTTACAGTGCTAACATGTGTATGAATTCCGTTCTCCACTCTATAGATTCGGTACATAATTCTGTTATCTGGAAGTGGCGTCCAACTTAATTTTGCTTTAAATAAACCGAAAGGGCTAAATGCTAGTTTCATTTTTACATCTTCAATTTTGCGCAGCCGAATCGGAGCGCCGATTGTTTCTACACCTTCAGGCTTCATAAACTTCTCTTTATGTTCTACATTAGCCTTCGTTAAAATTTTCTTAAACAATTTTGTCGCAGATGCACTTTCTCCTTGCAACTGATGCTCCTTATCCGTGCGATCATAACCAATCCAAACAGCGCCTACTAAGTTAGGTGTATAGCCGACGAACCACATATCTCTTGCTCCCTTATCGTCATTTGGCAATGAAGTTGTACCCGTTTTTCCAGCTAACGCACCGTTATATACACCAACTCTCGCTGTTCCTTCCTTCACAACTCCTTCTAACATTTTCGTCATATACCATGCTGTCTGCTTCGAGAAGATTTTCGTCTCTACTTTTGGAGATTCCCCAATGACTGCACCGTGTCTGTTTAATACTTTATCAATAACGTGCGGCTCAATAATATTTCCATTTGCTAAAAATGAACGATACATTTTTACAAGATCAAATGTTGAAACGCCATTTTTTAGTCCCCCAAGCGCTGTACTTAAACCAGCATCTGCAATATGGACATTTCCTTTTTCTAAATATTGCTTTCCTTCTTCTACCCCTAACTCATTTAATAAAGAAACTGCCGGTACGTTTGCCGACTCTAAAATCGCATCATACATCGTCATTTCTTTTGAATACTCATGATTATAATTTCGAGGTTCATACCCTTCAAAAGAATTTCTTTCATTTGTTAATAAAGAATACGGATTATACTTTTTCGTTTCTAGTGCTGGTGCATAGACAATAAGTGGTTTAAGCACAGAACCTGGCTGTCTTTTTGCGAAAATACGATTAAAACCTCTCGGGACGTACTTTCTTCCGCCAATCGCCGCTTTAATTCCGCCCGTACGATTATCCATTAATAAAAATGCACCTTGCGCCCCTTCTTCTTTCCCAGGAAAATTCCTTGCATCTTGAAACTGGTTATATGCTACCTTTTGAATCTTTTCATCCATAGGTACGACAAACGTATATCCTCCGCGAAGTACTTCTTGATGAGACAACCCGTATAAACGAGCGGCTTCATCTATGACCATATCAATATACGGCATATATGCAAGCTCATTTTCGTCTAAGTTTTTATATAAAGCAATCGTCTTTCCTTGATAACGAACGCTATCTTCGGCAGTCAAATAGCCTTGTTTATGCATAAGTGACAATACTAGATCGCGGCGTTCCTTACTCTTCTCTGCAGAATAGTACGGTGAATATCCGTTTGGTGACTTCGGAAGGCCTGCAAGCATTGCCCCTTCCTCTACTGTTAAATCCTCAACATTTTTATTAAAATACAACTTTGCTGCCGCTTGAATACCGTAAGCCCCATGACCAAAATAAATATGATTCATATACATTTCAAGAATTTGTTGCTTCGTATATTTTTGCTCTAATTGAAGAGAAATTGCGACTTCCTTCAATTTGCGCGTAAATGTTTTTTCACGAGTTAAAAAGACGTTTTTAGCGAGTTGCTGCGTAATGGTACTACCGCCCTCTACCTTCTCTCTAGCTAACGTATCTTTATAAAGAGCACGGAATATAGAGGGATAATCAATCCCTTGATGCTCATAAAAACGAGAATCTTCCACCGCAACAAACGCCTGCTGCACATACTTCGGAATTTGCTCGATCGGTACGAGGTCTCTATTTTCTACGTATAATTTCGTAATTTCTTTCCCTTTCTGGTCAACGATACGTGATGAAGAGTGGAAAACGAGCTGCTTTTCATCCATCATATAGCCACCAGCTAACACGATAAGTTTATAGAGTACAATCGCTACTACGAACGTTGCGACGCCGCCTAATAAAGTCCACTTTACTTTCTTCATACATCGTCCTTCTTTCCAAATGATGGTACATTTATTATTTGAAAAAGAAGTATCTTTATGTATATAATCTTCGAAGTTTTTTAAGAGAGTTGATATAATAGAAACAAACTAGTAAGGGGGCATTAAAATGAAGGCTATTATTTCATACGAAACACCTCTAGAACAAGCACATTTCACTGCAAAAAATGATGAGAAAAATATGTTTTATAAAGAAAATACAGAAGAATCTGTAGAAGGCTCACTTCAGTATGACGTACTAGATGCTGTCGGTGAATTTAAAGGACAACCTGGCTATATCGTTTGTAACAATATTTCTGTAACAGACGAAGGTCGCCCTGTATTTGAAAACCGCTTTAAAAACCGCGCAGGCCTTATTGAAAACGAACCAGGATTCCAAGCGATCCGTGTTCTACGCCCATTAAGTAACGATACATATGTCATCTTAACGATGTGGGAAACAGAGCAAAACTTTAAAGATTGGACAGAATCACGTTCATTCGAAAACGCTCATAAAAAACGCCCTGCACAAGCAGAAGGACAAGCTCAGGCTCAGGCGCATCCACATGCGGAACATCAGAAAAGTATTTTCTCTCGCCCTTCTTTTGTGACTACTTTTGATGTATTAGTTTAATTTTTTTTGAGTTTGGAGTTCGGAAACCGCGGTATGTGAAATTATATCGGCGATTTTTCGAATATATCAGCGCAACTCGAATTATATCAGCGTTTTTCTGAATATATCAGCGCAACTCGAATTATATCAGCGATTCTTCGAATATATCGACTTATCGACAAATCATGACACAAAAAGGAAACACCATTACACACCGGTGTTTCCTTTTTCTTTGTACCAATTATATATACGAAGTGAATCTTTTTTTCTCATATGCTTTACTTCATAACCTCGCCCAGCTATCGCTACAAGAGTTGTACATAATTCATCCTTTCTTTGAAAATACGATTGATTATAACCTACTGCTTGAACATGTCTTCTTCGCATTATTCCTGTATATTTCGAAAAATTACGATATACAACCGTTAGTTGATTTTCTCTTAATTCATAACCGCCACTTTTATATCTAGCATACGCAAGTAACGAAAACACGATAAATAACGGTAATATAACAAACAATGCAATATATTGTTTTAAATATATACTCACGCTAGCAATTAGAACTGTGAGTATGATACTTATTAACCAGCCCATAATGAAATAACGACGCAACGCTTTTTTTGGTAAGTGAGCGATCTCCGCTTCAATTTCATAAGGTAACTCTAAATATGTGAGAAGGTGCTGTACATCTTTTTTCTTCATAAAAGGATGCAGCATCACTTCATTACTTGCTGCTCCAATACTGTGAATTGCTTCCACTTCAACAGCGCAATAACCAAATGGCTGGCGAAGCATACATTCTTTTACAGTAATCGCTTGAATTCGGTGCAATTTTAAGACAAACTCTTTCTTTTCAAATAACCCTTGAACGATACGAATTTCTTCCCCTTTTCGCTCAATTTTAAAGTTTGCATATTTCAACACATATCCAGCCGTGGAAATAATCCATGAAATTGCCATTAAAATTAATGCTATTACAATTAGTTTATAAACACCGTTTCCCATCACATACGCTTCTACTTTACTTGTGAATCCTTCAGGAAGAACAAAATCAAACTTTGTGTAAAGAAGTACCAGTCCAGAAAACACTAGTCCGAACCGAGCAGATGTAATCGCTGCTGCTAAAACCTCTTTCGCTGTTAACTGATAAACCGTCTTGCTTTCTTCCTCTTCTATTTCTTCTTTTACAGTAGTTTCTTTCTTATGTAATAAAGAGATTAAATGTTTTGCCTCGTCTTCTTTAATACCAGCCAACATCACTTCTGGTTCACTACCACCACCCGCTACTTCTATATTTAACTTCATAAGCCCAAGCATCTGATAAATGACGTTAGAAGACGTACTAACATTTTGCACACGTTCTTTATTTAAATAACTTTCCTTCTTTACAAAAACACCGTGCTTTATATGTAAAATATTATTCTCAATCCAGTACACTTTAAAATACCATTTAATTGCTGAAAAAATAGCCATGATGAATAAAACAACCAGAAGAAAAAGATAAAATAAATACCAAGGTTCCACTTGTTCATCAGGTTTAAATAAAACAAGAATGATAAGAGGCAACAAACTCGCAACTCTAATACCTAACAATATCGTAATCGGATGTTGCCTCTTATACATCCTTATCACTCACTTTCGCAAGTTCTCCAATTTGTCTTTTTAGCTGTTCTGCTTCTTCTTTCGTTAAACCTGGAATACTATGAGAAGTTGCGGCTGTTGAAATGTGTAATTCTGCTAAATTATACTTTCTCATGATCGGCCCTTGCTCAATCGTTACGTGTTGCACACGGATCATCGGAATAAGTACGCGTTTTACAACGAACATTCCCTTTTGAATCTCAATCTCTTCTTCATTTAATCTGTAACTATAATAGCGCTGACGTAAATTTGGAAACACAAAATAATCAAGTGGAATAAATGTAATAGCTCCTGTTACTAATAGTCCAAACAACCAGCCCCACCAGTTAAAGTTAATCATAAAAAAGAAATACGCAATTACGACTGTTAGTATAACTGCCGTCCCAATTAAAGCGTGAATTCGCCACACTTTCAGCATATTAGAATGAATCTCCCTTTCTAACGGCTGCATCTCATCACTCCAATTCTATAAATTTATTACTTATATATTATCAAAAAATAAGATTTTATATACATTTTTGTAAATTTATAGTCAAATAAAAATATATGAATTAAAAGCATATTAAAGAAACACACACCTCAGTTTTGAAAATTATATATTATACATATGAATTATATTGAACTAAAATAAACCTTACATGATTCATGCAAGGTTTATCGTTTTATACACAATATATTTCATTATTGTTGAGATATACTAGCATCGCTTTCAATTCGCTTTTCTTTTTGGCTCAGTTTTTTATCTTTAGATTTTTTTAATGTTAAAGTCATACCAATAAAAATAAAAAGAATTCCTGTTATTTGCATTAAAGTTGGACGGAATCCAGTAAGTACAGTATCTAATAATATTGCCACTGCCGGATCCAAAAAAACTAATATTGAGATTGTTTTTGTAGATAAATAGCGTAAACTATCAAAAAACAGATAATATACTATCCCTGTGTGAATAAAACCAGTAGCTATAATATATGTCCAATTACTTTGAGTGAGGCCACTAAAAGCATCTAAATCTATAAATGGTATTAAAAGAAATATCCCCAAGAATGTTTGTAAAAATGTCATTGCATACGCACTCATTTTGTTAATCCCTTTACCAAATAAAGTTGTAAATGCATAAAAGAGAGCTGCAAGAAATCCCCATATCATACCTGAAGACATTAATGAACCGACAGAGAAACTTCCATCGATACCAGCAATTAATAAAGCTCCTGCAAAACACACAACTATTGAAATGATAGATATTAATGTTAATTTTTCTTTAAAGACGATACTTCCAATTAACAGTACAATTACTGGTGCAAGATGATAAACCGAGATAGCAATTGTAACTGACATATTTTCAAAGGCTTTAAATAAGAAAACCCAATTAAATACTAAGAAAAAGCCACATATTAAAACTTGAATAACTTCTTTTCGTTCCCATTTATCTTGTTTATATTGCCCTGTAAGCAACCAGCATACACTTAAAAATATTGTCGCAAAAATACACCTTACAAACACTAATTCAAACGAAGGTAAGTTTGTTTGAACTGAAAAGAATCCAACTGATCCAAAGATAACCATTGATGCTATCATCTTTAAAGCCGGTACCGTTTTCTCTTGCTTAAAACTTTTTTGAAGCAAATTAATCCCCCTCCAATAAAAACTCGGTTTATAGTGAGAAAAACACCAGCCTAAAAAAGGACAGGTGCTTTTCCTCAAAAACACTCAATTATAAATTTTTCCCAGCAGTCCAACCACCATCAATTACAAAATTAGAACCAGTAATAAAGCGGGCCTGATCAGAAATCAAGTACTCAATACATGAAACAATATCCTGCGGCAACCCCCAAGTATCTAAAGATTGATTACTTTTTATCATAGACATCAAAGCTGTATTACTAAAGTATTCTTCTGTAAGTTCAGTTCTAATAACACCGGGAGAAATGCTATTCACCCTTATATTTTGCTTCCCAAATTCCATAGCCATCTGTTTAGTCAATCCGATTAAAGCATGCTTTGATGCAACATAAGCAGCTCGCTCTGGTTCAGCCATTAATCCAGAAACCGATGCTATATTCACAATACAACCTTTTATTTTCGATTCACACCATCGCTTAGCTACTTCCCTAGAAAGGATAAATGGGGCTACTAAATTTACATCAATTACTTTTTTAAACATATCATCGGATAAATGTAAAACAGGTGTTATCTCTCGAATACCAGCTGCATTTATTAATATATCAGGAGAAAGCTTTTCTAAATCTAATTGAGTAAAAAGATTATGAATCGCTTCGCTATTACTTAAATCAATTTGCACTACTTTCAAAGGCATATCTGTTTTCATATAATCTATTAAGTTATTATTATTAATATCAAGCGCTATTACATGAAATGATTTTTCTAAAAAGTATTTTATACAAGCATGACCTATACCGCTATTGGCTCCAGAAATCATAATTATTTTATTCTCTCTCATTTTGTCTCCTTATAAGAAAATGTTACTAATAAAATATCACGAAAAGCTTCAGTACTACATTCTGTTCCAAGTGGCGTTACGGCATGGAAGACCTTTTGTCCAAATACTAAAGTTTCTAAAGGCTCCTTCAAACTTATAAACTGATTAATTTCCCGTGGAGAATTAGCTATTAAATTATCTCCGCCAATAGCTGTATTACTTAAATTCATAAGGTGTAAAAACACTACTGGTTCATCATCTTTATGTAACCAAATAGGCGAACTAAAAGATGGTCTTTCTTTAGTAGCTTTATACCTTACTTGATGTAACCCTATAATTAAATCTTTACTTGTATCTATTATATTTGTTTTAAATGCAAATTCAGTATCGAAACGCACGATATTTTGAATTAAAGGATTATATAAAAAGCTATCATTTATGCTATTGAACTGTCTAACTTTCCCGCCATCGTCATAGTTATATTCTTTAGATTGGAAGTAATCATTACTATTATCTAAAATATAATCTGGTGAATCAACATACTTTATATACCTTGAATAAGATCTAGCACGGCATTCACCGTACGCATCATCTTCCAAATTATAATAATCTAACTGTGCTTGTGTTAATAAACGATGATTCTCTTCCTCTTGTAAAAAGATTTCATTTGAGATTTCAAGGAATCCTTTAGATTCAAATTCATGTACCTTTTCTTCTATGCTAAAGCCACTCATTTTACTAAGAACAAACGTCATTATAAAAACCTCCACACTATTGTATTTTTCTATCTCACCCTATGTTAGAAATGCAATAAGTAACCGAGATTCTTGCTTAATAAAATTAAAAATTATGATATTCAATTAATACACCAAATGAAATATACGTAATTCATTAAAATTATTTATTAAGCAATATTATATATCCTTTTGGATATTTTTTCTAATTATCTGAAGATTTATCAACATTAGTCTTAATATTCAAAAATAAAGAAATAGATTTTTCAGAAAGATAAAACTGCGCGTATTGCAATTATTTATGTATATAACTTTTTTAAAAATTATATTTTAAATATAGCTAGTTTTTTATAAATTTTTTGATATAATTACATACGGGAAAAGGGAAGAATTTTGTCTTCCCTTGTGTTTTTATTTGCATCTAGTACTTTTGCTAGATGCTTTTTTTTATGCTAAAAAAGGTATCCTCAAATACTTTGAGGATACCTTTTCACCTTTATTATCTCTGCTGTTTTCTACCTAATATGAGTAATCCAAAACTCATCATTACAAGAAGTGCTCCCATATATGGTTCCACAGGCATTTTCTGCCCTGTCTTCGGTAATTCTTTTTCAAGTTTCTCTGGATTCGGTGTTCCAGGCTTTTCTGGATCTGGTGTTCCAGGTTTTTCTGGATTCGGTGTTCCAGGCTTTTCTGGATCTGGTGTTCCAGGCTTTTCTGGATCTGGTGTTCCAGGTTTTTCTGGATCTGGTGTTCCAGGCTTTTCTGGATCTGGTGTTCCAGGTTTTTCTGGATCTGGTGTTTCAGGTTTTTCTGGATCTGGTGTTCCAGGTTTTTCTGGATCTGGTGTTTCTGGGCCTGGTGGCGCTAAATGATTCAATTTGTTTAATACTTCTAATTGAACTGCATTTATCATTCCATTTGTAATTTCAAATGGAATTGGATTAGTTAATTTTTCATATCCTTTTGGTGCTTCTACTTCTACTAGTGTGTAGTTACCTACAGATAGATCTGTGATTTTTGCCTTTCCATCTTTATCTGTTGTTACTTTCACTACTATTTTTCCCTTTTCATCATGAACTTCAAACACAGCTCCTGATAAGACTTCCTTGCTTTCAGCAGCCATTTTTGTAATCTCCACTGAACCTTTGTCTAACTGTTCATTCTCTACTTGCAATGATAAGACTTTCGTCATACCTTTTGTAATTTCGAATGAAACTGGCTTTTCTAGTGGTTTGTAGCCTGCTGGTGTTTCTACTTCTACTAACTCATACTTTCCAATAGATAAATCTGAAACGTTTGCTTTTCCTTCTTTATCCGTTGTTACTTTTGCAACTACTTTTCCTTTTGAGTCACGTACTTCAAATACAACATTTTCTAATGGTGCTTTACTGTCTTTATCTATTTTTGTGATTTCTACATTCCCCGTATCTACCATTTCATTTTCTACAGTGAACGTTAAAGATTTTGTCATACCTTTTTTAATTTCAAATGGTACAGGCTTTTCTAATTTTTTGTAGCCTGGTAAACTCTCTACTTCTACTAACTTGTACTTTCCTACTGATAAATCTGAAACTGTTGCTTTTCCAGCTTTATCTGTCGTTACTTTCGTTACTACCTTGCCTTTGTCGTCTTGAACTTCAAAGACTACACCTGCTAACGGTGCCTTATTATCTTTATCTATTTTTGTAATTTCTACATTTCCCGTATCTACCATTTCATTTTCTATGTTTAATGATAGAATTTCTGTCATACCCTTTTTAATTTCGAATGATACTGGCTCTGTTAGTTTTTTGTAGCCTGGTAAGCTTTCTTTCTCTACTAATTTGTACTTTCCTACAGATAAGTCTGAGATT
>Ga0164241_10000237_pt1 | contig 127656 bp, 113 predicted proteins | sample OricomyardsoilBY_FD_108780 | JGI IMG/M metagenome (GOLD analysis project Ga0164241, IMG submission 108780) | Backyard soil microbial communities from Emeryville, California, USA - Original compost - Back yard soil (BY) | ecosystem: Environmental > Terrestrial > Soil > Unclassified | place... | reverse complement strand
TTCTTTGCGGTCAGACCGCTGCCGCGCCACCCACGATTTCCGCGAGCTCGGTGGTGATCGCCGCCTGGCGGGCCTTGTTGTAGACCAGCTGCAGCTCGTGGATGAGCTTGCCGGCGTTGTCGGTGGCGGCCTTCATCGCGACCATGCGCGCGGCCATTTCCGACGCCACGTTCTCCACGGCGCCGCGGTACACCTGCGATTCCACGTAACGCATCAGCAGGCCATCAAGGATGTCGGCGGCCGAAGGTTCGTAGATGTAGTCCCAGTGATCCTGCAGCCCGGCCTTGTCCGAGGGCGCCACCGGCAGCAACTGGTCCACGCGCGGCTTCTGCGTCATGGTGTTCACGAACTCGGCGTGCACCAGGAACAACCGGTCGATCTTGCCTTCGCGGTACGCGTCGAGCATCACCTTGACCGTGCCGATCAGGTCCTTCACATGCGGCTTGTCGCCCAGGCCCGAGACATTCGCCAGCATGGGCAGGTTGAGGCGGCGGAAGAAAGCCGTGCCCTTGGCGCCCATGACGCACAGGCTCACGCCGGCGCCACGCTCCTGCCACTCCTTCACCAGGATCAGCGTCTGCTTGAACACATTCGCGTTCAGGCCGCCGGCCAGGCCGCGGTCCGTGGTGATCACGATGACGCCGACGTTCTTCGCCTCGCGCGTCGACATGAACGGATGCCGGTAGTCCGGATTGGCGTGATGCAGGTTGCCGATCACGCTGCGGATCTTCTCGGCATAGGGACGCGCCAGCTTCATGCGGTCCTGGGCGCGACGCATCTTCGACGTCGCGACCATCTGCATGGCCTTGGTGATCTTCTGAGTGCTCTTCACACTCGCGATCTGGGTGCGGATTTCCTTGGTGCCGGCCATCGCGCTTCTCTCAGTACGAACCCGTCGCGACGAAGCTCTCGACGATCTTCTTCAGCGTGGCCTCGTGCTTCTTCAGCACCGGCTCGGCGTCGATGGCATCGAGATCGGCCTTGTGGCTGGATTGGGCAAAACCCTGCATCGCGGCTTCGAAGGCCACGATCTTGTTGAGGGGCACCTTGTCCATGTAGCCGCTGTTCACCGCGTAGATCGACAGCGCCATCTGCGCCACCGACATCGGCGCGTACTGCTTCTGCTTCATCACCTCGGTAGTGCGCTGGCCGCGCTCCAGCTGCTTGCGGGTGGCCTCGTCCAGGTCCGAAGCAAACTGCGAGAAGGCCGCGAGCTCGCGGTACTGCGCCAGGGCCAGGCGGATACCGCCGCCCAGGCGCTTGATGATGTCGGTCTGCGCTGCGCCACCGACGCGCGACACCGAGATGCCGGCGTTCATGGCGGGACGGATGCCGGCATTGAACAGGTTCGATTCGACGAAGATCTGGCCGTCGGTGATCGAGATCACGTTGGTCGGCACGAACGCGGTCACGTCGCCAGCCTGGGTCTCGATGATGGGCAGGCCTGTAAGCGAGCCCGTCTTGCCCTTCACGCGGCCCTTGGTGACCATCTCCACGTACTGCTCGTTCACGCGCGCACTGCGCTCCAGCAAGCGGCTGTGGAGATAGAACACGTCGCCGGGATACGCCTCGCGGCCCGGGGGACGCTTCAGCAGCAGCGAGATCTGGCGATAGGCCACGGCCTGCTTCGACAGGTCGTCATAGACGATCAGCGCATCTTCGCCGTTGTCCATGAAGTACTCGCCCATGGTCACGCCCGAGTAGGCGCTGATGTACTGCAACGCAGCCGGGGTGGCGGCCGAGGCCACCACGACGATGGTGTGCTTCAGTGCATCATGCTCTTCGAGCTTGCGCACCACGTTCGCGATGGTCGAGGCCTTCTGGCCGATCGCCACATACACGCACTTAACGCCCGAGCTCTTCTGGTTGATGATGGTGTCAATGGCCAGCGCCGTCTTGCCGGTCTGGCGGTCACCGATGATCAGCTCGCGCTGGCCGCGGCCCACCGGCACCATCGAGTCCACGGCCTTGTAGCCGGTCTGGATGGGCTGGCTCACGCTCTTGCGATAGATCACGCCCGGCGCCACGCGCTCGATCGGCGCGGTGGCCTTGGCATTCAGCGGACCCTTGCCGTCCACCGGGTTGCCCAGCGCATCGACCACGCGGCCCAGCAGCTCCGGACCGACGGGCACTTCGAGGATGCGTCCCGTGGTCTTCACCACATCGCCTTCCTTGATCGACTTGTACTCGCCCAGCACCACGGCGCCCACCGAATCCCGTTCCAGGTTCAGTGCCAGGCCGAAGACGTTGCCGGGGAATTCGAGCATTTCGCCGTAGCGCGCATCGGCCAGGCCATGGATGCGCACGACGCCGTCTGCCACCGACATGACGCTGCCGACGTTGCGGGCCTCATTGGCGCCGGCGAAATTCTGGATTCGCTGGCCGATGAGGTCGCTGATTTCCGATGCCTTGATCGACATGAGTAAGCCCTTTGAATTAAACCTTAAGCGGCCAGCTCGTGCGCCAGGCGCCCGAGCTTGGCCTTGAGGGAACCGTCGATGGTCAGATCGCCGGCGCGCACCACGGCGCCACCGATCAGCGACGGATCCACCGTAGCGTGCAGCTGCACCTTGCGGTCGAAGCGCTTCTCCAGCGCTGCGACCAGCTTCGCCTGTTCGTCGGCGCCCATGGGCGCTGCAGAGCTGATGCCCACTTCGACGATGCGCTCCGCGTCATCCTTCAGCTCATTGAACAGCCGCGCGATCTCCGGCAGGAACTGCAGCCGTCCGTTTTCCGCCAGCTGCGCGATGAAGTTGCGGCCGCTCTGATCGAGCTCGCTGCCGGCCACTTCGCTCACCAGCTGCGCCAGCTGGGCGGCAGTCACCTTCGGGCTGCCGAACAGCGCCCGTACGCGCTCATCGCCCACCGCCAATGCAGCGCGGCCCAGCGCCTCGGACCAGGCACCGAGTCGCCCATCGGCCCTGGCCTGCGCGAACGCGGCTTTGGCGTAGGGGCGTGCAACTGTCAGACGGTCTGCCATGGGGGCCTATATCTCCGTGGCCAGCTTGCCGAGGATGTCCGCATGCTTCGCCGGATCGATCTCGCGGCCCAGCACCTTCGCCGCCGAACGCACGGTCAGGTCGGCCACCTCGCGGCGCAGCGCTTCGCGCGCCTTGGAGGTCTCCAGCTCGATCTGCTGCTTCGCGGCGGCGATCAGACGGTCGCCTTCGGACAATGCGCTCTGCTTCGCCGCATCCACGATCTCGTTCGAGCGCTTCGACGCCTGGTCGATGATCTGGTTGGCGCGGTCGCGCGCCTCGCGGATCACCTCTTCGGCGCGCGACTTCGCTTCATCGAGGCTCTTCTGGCCGCGGTCCGCGGCCGAAATCCCCTCTGCGATCTTCTTCTGGCGTTCATCGATCGCCGCACTGAGCGGAGGCGCAATGTATTTCCAGAAGACCCACAGCAGGATCAGGAAGGCAATGATCTGCCCGATGAATGTGGCGTTGAGTTCCATCATGTCGGCGGCTCCGCGAGCGTTCGCGTCAGTCGGTGCGGGATCAGCCGCCGGCCAGCTTGGTCAGCAGCGGGTTGCCGGTGGCGAAGTACATCGCAAGGCCAACGCCGATGATGAACGAGGCGTCGATGAGGCCCGCCAGCAGCAGCATGCGGCCGGTCAGCATCGGGGTCAGTTCCGGCTGGCGCGCGGCCGACTCGAGGAACTTCGAGCCCATGATGCCGATGCCGAGACAGGCGCCCAGGGCGCCCAGGCCGATGATCAGGCCGATGCCGATGGCCATGTAACCTTGAACTGCTGCAATAGGATCCATTTCAATTCTCCTGGTCGAAATTCAAATCAGTAAAACGCGAGAACGGTCAGTGGTGTTCTTCCGCCATCGAGAGATAGACGATGGGCAGCACCGTGAAAATGTAGGCCTGCAGGCCGACGATCAGAATGTGGAAGATCGCCCACAGCGCAGCGAGCACGACTTGCGCGGCAAAGAAGCCACCGAAGGCCACGCCGCTGGCCTGCGCGGCCGCAAGCCCCAGCAGCGCGATCAGCATGAACAGCAGTTCGCCGGCAAACATGTTGCCGAACAACCGCATGGCCAGCGAGATGGGCTTGGCCAGCAGTTCCACCAGGTTCAGCGCGAAGTTCGGAATCCACAGCAGCGGGTTCTTGCCGAACGGCGCCGTGAACCACTCATGCGCATAGCCGCCCAGGCCCTTGGCGCGGATGGAGAACACGATGATCAGCGCCAGGATCACCACCGCCATCGCAAACGTGCCGTTCAGGTCCGCCGTGGGCAGGATGCGCCAGGCCGCGTGCGGATTGCCGGTCAGTGCCGCGATGTTCGAGGGCAGGTCCACCGGCAGGAAGTCCATGCAGTTCATCGCGATGATCCACGTGAACAAGGTCAGCGACAGCGCAACCAGGAAGCGCTTGTCGCCGTGGTACATCTCGCCGACCAGATTGGCGATGAATTCGTACACCAGTTCGATGAAGGCCAGGAAGCGGCCCGGCACGCCCGGCGTGGCCTGGCGTGCAGCGCGCAGGAAAACAAAAGCCACGATGCCCGCCAGCGCGAACGACATCGCCAGCGTATCCACATGAATGGCGCTCAGGCCTTCACCCACCTTCCAGTGAGTCATGTGATGCGCAATGTAGTCCGTTGCGGACGGTGCAGCGTGTTCAGCGCCGTGTTCAGCAGCCATCTTTCTTCTTTACCCTGAAAGCCTTTCGATCAATCACGCGCTCGCCGCGGACGATGCATCCACGTCGGCACCAGCCAGAACATCAGCAGTGTCGCCGCATAGGCGGAGAGCAATGCCGGCCAGTTCGCCCAGCCGCCGCGCGCGACGATGGCCAGCAGGGCAACCGTCACCATTACTTTCATCAGCTGACCGAACATCAACCTGCCGAGCGCACCCGCGGCGCTCGCCGTGGGGCGAAGCGCGGAAAGCGTCATGAAGGCGTTGGCGATCAGCCCGATCAATCCGCCGGCGAGGGCCGACGTCGCATGTATCCTGCCCCAGACGAGCGCGCACACTGCAGAGATCAAAATCGTTGTCGCGGCCTGGGCCATCAGGATCCGCATGGCGATGCGCCGAATGCCGCCGTCGCCCGCAGTGATCATGGTGTTCCCAGTACCTTGGAAAGCGCGCGGAAGTATACGGATTGGGAAGGGACCGTTCAAGGTCCATGCATAGGCAGTGATCCTTACTTTATATGACCCAGAATGCCGTCCAGTTCCTCCAGACTGTTGTAGCTAACAACAAGCCGCCCCTTCCCGCCTGACTCTTGTTGAATCAAGACCTTGGCCCCCAGGCGTTCGCTCAGGTCCTGCTGCAGTGCGAGGACGTTGGGGTCTGCATTTTGCGGTGCAGCATTTCCGCCCTTCCCGGCTGCTCCCGGAGCAGCTTGGGAAGGAGTGGTCAGCCGCCGCACCAGCGCCTCGGTGGCGCGCACGGATAGCCCGTCGCGCACGACGGTTTGCGCGGCCTGCAGCTGCTCGCGCCGGTTGCCCACCGCCAGCAATGCGCGGGCATGGCCCATCTCGATCTGCCGCTTCTCCACCATCATCGACACTTCGGGCGCCAGCTCCAGCAGCCGCAGCAGGTTGCTGACGGCGGCGCGGGAGCGGCCCACCGCCTCGGCCGCCTGCTGGTGCGTCACGCCGAACTCGGCGATCAGACGCTCCAGGGCCCGCGCCTCTTCCAGCGGGTTCAGGTCCTCGCGCTGGATGTTCTCGATCAGCGCCATGGCAATGGCGGACTCATCGGGCACGCGGCGGATCAGCGCGGGAATGGTCTTGAGCCCTGCGATCTGCGCGGCGCGCCAGCGGCGTTCACCGGCGATGATCTCGTAGCGCACCGTAGGGCTGGCGCCGCCGGCACTGGTTGCCGGCGCCAGCGGCCGCACCACGATGGGCTGGATCAGCCCCTGGTTGCGGATGGAGATGGCCAGTTCTTCCAGCGCTTCCTGGCGCATGTCCACGCGCGGCTGGTACTTGCCCCGCTGCAGCTGGTCCAGTGGCAGATGCGCCATTTCATCGCCACTGCCCCGCGAAGCGGTCGCGGCCGGCGCGACAGGCGCAGCATCCTCGGTGCTGGCCGGCGCCGCCGGCACGGGGGACAGCGGCACGCTGGCCGGTGGCGTGGCAGCGCGCGTGCGCGATGCACCCAGCAGATCGGCCAGCCCGCGGCCCAGTGAGGGCTTTTTCTGCGTCACTGCGGCAGCTCCGCGGCAGTGGGTTCAGCACTCGCCGGCGCCGGCATGGCCGCAGCCTCTTCCTCGCGCCGGATCATCTCGCCCGCAAGCGCCAGATAGGCCAGCGCGCCGCGCGAGTCCTTGTCATGCAGCAGCGCGGGGCGGCCGAAGGATGGCGCCTCGGCCAGGCGCACATTGCGCGGGATCACGGTGCGGAACACGGTTTCGCCGAAATGCTCCAGCAGCTGCGCCGACACCTCGGTGGAGAGATTGTTACGCGGGTCGTACATGGTGCGCAGGATGCCCTCGATGCGCAGCACCGGATTCACCGCCTCGCGCACCTGTTCGATGGTTGCCGTCAGCGCCGACAGCCCTTCCAGCGCGTAGTACTCGCACTGCATGGGGACGATGACGCTATCCGCCGCCACCAGCGCGTTCAGCGTCAGCATGTTCAGCGAGGGCGGGCAGTCGATGATGATGAGGTCGAAGCGCTCCCGCACCGGCGCCAGCGCATCGCGCAGCCGCTGCTCGCGCCCTTCGGTGGCCGTGAGCAGCCGCACCTCGGCGGAGGTGAGATCCTGGTTGGTGGGAATCAGCGAGAATTTCGCGCCGTTCACCGGCACGATGGCGTCTTCAGCGGTGCACTCGCCGAGCAGGACTTCGCAGCTGCCGCGTTCCAGCCCGGTCTTCTCCACCCCGCAGCCCATGGTGGCATTGCCCTGCGGGTCCAGATCCACCAGCAGCACGCGCCGCTGCGTTGCCGCCAGCGAGGCAGCCAGGTTCACGGCCGTAGTGGTCTTTCCCACTCCGCCCTTCTGATTGGTGATGGCGATGACGCGATGCATCGGGGCAGTCTAGCGCGACAGCAACAGGATGTGCCGCTCGGCCTCCAGCCCCGGAACCTGCACGCGGCGCTGGCGCAGCAATCGCCAGCCTGCGGGCACGCTGTCTTCGCCGGGCACACTGTGTGGCTCTGCGCCCTCGCAGGCCGGCCAACGCCCGACCATGGCGATCACGGATGTGGCTGCGCCACACAGCGGCGCAACCAGTTCCAGCATCCGCGGCAGGGGCGCGAAGGCGCGCGCGATGACGGTGTCGAAGGCCTGCGCCGGCTGCATCACCTCCACGCGTGCATGGCTGGTCGAGACATTCGCCAGCCCCAGCTCGCGTGCCGCATGCGCGATGAAACGCAGCTTCTTGTCCACCGCATCAATCAGTGTGAAGCGCCGCCCGGGGTTCACCACGGCCAGCGGCAGGCCGGGAAAGCCCGCGCCCGTGCCCACATCCGCGATCTGCTCTCCGGCCAGATCCGGGTGCGCGCTCAGGGAGTCGAGCAGGTGATGCGTCAGCACTTCGTCTGGATCGGTGATGGCCGTGAGGTTGTAGGCCTGGTTCCAGCGCAGCAGCTCGGCCGAAAGCCGCAGCAGGTTCGCCACCTGCGACGCATCCAGCGGCACGCCAAGCTGCGCGGCGCCCGCGGCGAGCCGCGCAGCCGCAGCGCTCACGGCGCGTTGCGCACGAATTGCGCGATGAAGCGCTGGACGGGCATGGCGTCGATCTCCTGCGGCGCCTGGCCCCAGTTGTACAGCAGATCATCCAGCCGCCGCATGTGGGTGAGCGTGAACATCTGCTCGCACACCTGGAACAGCCGCAGCAGCGCCGCGCGGATGGAGTCGCTGCCCGCAGAATCCAGCTCGGGTGTGCACAGGGAATACAGGCTGCTGACCAGGGGCGGCTCGGCACCGGACAACGCGGCGGCACGCGCTGCCACATCGGCATCGGCCAGCGCTTCGAGCAGCTGCGCCGCCACCGCGCCGCCGCGCAGGGCAAGCAGCTGCTGCATGGCCCGCGCAGCCGTGCGCGGGGGCAGTTCATAAGAGGTGCCGGGAATACGCGCGCCGCCGGAACGCATGTCCGCAGGTTTAAGTGTGGTCAGCACCTGCACAGCGGCGCTGTCGTACAGCGCTTCCAGCAGCGCCGCCAGCGTGATGAGCAGGCGCTGGCGCGCCGCTGCGGTTGCTTCAGTGTTCATCGGCGCCAATTCTGACCAGCGTACGGCCGGTATGGCTACCGGAAATGAGCGCGGCACAGGCCTGCGGCAGTTCAGCCAACCCCACGGCCGCCGATGCAATGCGCTGCAGATGCCGCGGCCGCAGGTCGCCGGCGATGCGCTGCCACACGGCCAAGCGTTTCTCGCGGCGCGTGGCCGCGGAATTCACGCCCAGCAGATTCACGCCGCGCAGCAGAAATGGCATCAGGCTCACGTCCAGCTCCGCGCCGCCGGCCAGCCCCACTGCGGCGACGCCCGCCTGCATCCGGCAGCTGCGCAGCAGCTGGCTGAGCAGCACGCCTCCCACGTTGTCGATGGCGCCCGCCCAGTGTTCCGCCTCCAGCGGCCGCTCGCCGGCGATGGCATCGGACCGCACCTCACCCGCGCCCAGTTCGCGCAGCAGTGCGGCGGCTGCGCTCTTGCGCGTGAACGCCACCACCTCGTAACCCCGCGCCGCCAGCATGTCGATGGCCACACAACCCACGCCGCCACTGGCCCCGGTCACAGCCACCGGCCCTTGGCCAGGCGCAAGGCCATTGAGCTCCAGCTGCATGATGGCCAACGCGGCGGCGAAACCCGCGGTGCCTACGGTCATGGCATCGCGCGCCGTGAATCCGGACGGCAGCGGCACCACAGCTTCGGCTGGCACGCGTGCGTATTGCGCGTATCCGCCATCCCGCGTTTCCGACAGGCCACAGCCGGTGACCAGGACGGCATCGCCCGGCGCAAACGCCGGCGTAGCCGAGGACTCCACTACGCCGGCGAGGTCCACGCCCCCAACCAGCGGAAAGCGCCGCACGATGCGCCCCTTGCCGGTAACGGCCAGCGCATCCTTGTAGTTGATGCCGGACCATTGCACGCGGATCACCACCTCGCCTTCAGACAGCTGATCCAGCGTCAGTGGCTCGACGCCAGCGCTCTGCTCATGGATGCGGAATGCGTTGAAGCTATGCATGGTCAGAAGATTTCTCGAAGACTCTTTCAAGGAGTGCGGATGGATTTTAGCGCTGCGCTACACTGACTGCCCATGAAGCATTTCTCCACACTGACCATATTGCTGGGTCTTTTCATCGCCGGCGACAGCCTGGCACAGGCGCGCGTCGAGCAGGGCAATCTGGTATTCGATGGCATCCCCGGCAGTCCCGGCGATGCGGCGCGCCTGAACCGCTGGCTGGAATCGCGCAGCGCCAGCCTGCTGGACTGGCAGGCCGATGGAGCGCTGCTCATCGCCACGCGTTTCGGCAATGTGGCGCAGCTGCATCGGGTGCGTGCGCCGCTGGGTATGCGCGAACAGCTTACCTGGAGCAGCGAGCCGCTGGGCGGCGCATGGGCGCATCCCTCCGATGCAAACCTGGTGCTGGTGGGCCGCGATCACAGCGGCGACGAGAACCTGCAGTTCTGGCTGCACGATATGGCCAGCGGCCAGGAACGCCTGCTTACCGATGGCAAGGCGCTGAACGGCACGCCGGTGTTCTCGCGCGATGGGCGTCGCATTGCCTGGTTCAGCACCCTGCGCGACGGCGCCAGCTACGACATCTTCATACGCGACCTCGACGCCGCGGCTACTCCCCGGCTGCTGGTGGCCGGCAAGTCCGAGGCGCTGTATGTGCAGGACTGGTCGCCGGACAACCAGCGCATCGCCTTCATCCGCTACCGCTCCATCACGGACAGCGAGCTGGTGATGGCCGATGTAAACAGCGGCGCGCAGACGCGCATCGAACCCGCCACCGAAGCCGCGCCCGAGCCCAAGCGGCGGGCGCGCGGCGCCAAAGTGGTGCCCGCTGCGGTGGCGGGCCGGGCTTCCGTGCGCCAGGCGCGCTTTTCCGGCGATGGCCGCGGCATCTACTTCCTCACCGACCGCGGCGGCGAGTTCGTCGAACTGCACTACCGCGACCTGTACACGCAAGCCGAGAAATCCCTGACGCCCGAATCACGCTGGGATGTCGAGCGCTTCACGCTGGGCGCGGACGGACGCTATGTCGCCTACACACAGAATGAGGCGGGCGTGGACCGGCTGGTGGTGTACGACAACAACACGCACAGCAATGTGCTGCTGCCGGCGCTGCCGGCCGGTGGCGTGATCAGTGCCATCGCCTTCGATCGCGCAGGCCGGCAGCTGGCCCTGTCGCTGGAAACAGCGCAGTCGCCGCGCGATGTATACGTGTACGCATTGTCGGACGCAGCGCCGGTGCTGACGCGCTGGACACAGGGCGAGATCGGTCCCATCGATGCGCGGCAGCTGGTCAATGCGCAGCGCGTCGAGTTCACCACCTGGGACAACACCGCCTCCGGCCTGCGTGCCCTGTCTGCTTTTGTGTACCGGCCCACCGCCCCGGGGCCGCACCCGGTGCTCATCGACATTCACGACGGTCCCGAAGCGCAGTACCGCCCCGCATGGGATCCATTCGCGCAGTACCTGGTCAACGAGTTGGGCTATGCGGTGGTGGCGCCGAATGTGCGCGGCTCTTCAGGCTACGGCCGCAGCTTCCTGCGGCTGGACGATGGCCAGCTGCGCGAGGATGCCGTGCGCGACATCGGCTCGCTGCTGGTATGGATCGGCCTGCAGGGCGACATGGATCGCAGCCGCATCGTGGTGATGGGCGCAGGCTACGGCGGCTACATGGCGCTGGCCGCGCTGACGCACTACAGCGACCGGCTGGCTGGCGGCATTGATATGGCCGGCATCAGCGGCTTCCAGAGCTTCCTCACCAATACAGCGGCGTATCGGCGCGACCTGCTGCGCGCGGAATACGGCGATGAGCGCAATCCGGAAACGCGCCGCTTCCTGCAGGACATCTCGCCATTGAACAGCTCGGCCGCCATCCGCAAGCCCCTGCTCATCGTGCAGGGCCTGAACGATCCGCGCGTCCCCGTCAGTGAATCAGAACAGATGATGCGCGGCCTGCGCGCCCGCGGCGGCGAAGCCTGGTATCTGGCGGCGAAGGATGAAGGCCACGGCTTCCGCAGGAAGAGCAACCGCGATGCCTGGCTTGCCACGGTCGCGCAATTCCTCACGCGGCTGGGTCCGAAATAACCTCAGCCGTTCACGCCGCCGGCATCGACTACTTCGAAGCGGTCAGGACCTTTTCTTTCTTGGGCACGGTCTTCAGCGCGGGTTTCTGCGCCGCGAAATACTCGGCGACTTCCTTCACTTCCTCGGGCTTCAGCTGTGCCGCAAAGGGCGCCATGATGCCGTTCTTGCGCGCGCCTTTCTGGTAGTCGGTCAGCGTATGCTCGAGGTAATCGGCGTGCTGGCCCGACAGTGTCGGGTACATGCCCATGATGCCCACGCCATCGCGGCTATGGCAGGCCTGGCAGGTAGCCACCGCCGCTGGCGCCTTGCCCACCGGCTCGGCGCCCGCGGTCTTCACTGCGTCGCCAGCGAGATAGGCAGCAACGTCTTCCATGTCCTGGTCCGAAAGACTGGAGGCATGCGCGTGCATGGTGGCGTGGCCACGCTCGGCAGCGCGATAAGCCTTCAGTGCCGCAACCAGGTACTCCGCATGCTGGCCGCGCAGCATGGGCACGGAGTATGTGGGGTACACATTCTTGTAGGTTTCGATGCCATGGCAGCCCAGGCAGGTATAGCCCAGGGTCTTGCCGCGCACCGGATCACCGGCTGCCGAGGCAGGCGCCGCGAAGATCAAACCCGCCGCGGCTATCGCCAGCGACGACACCACAGCCTTCAGACAGGAGCTAACAGACATCAAAACCCTCGCCAGATGCGCGAACAGATGCGGAAACAGAGCCCGCGAATATTAAGGGCCGGTCGGCGAGAATGCCATTCATGAGCCTGCTTGCGAGCACACAACCTGCATGATCGCCCTCATCCAGCGTGTTTCCAGCGCCAGCGTCGAGGTACAGGGGCAGACGGTGGGAGCCATCGGGCGCGGCATCCTGGCCCTCGTCGGAGTGGAAGCCACCGATTCCGAACCCGTGTCCCGCCAGCTGCTCGAGAAAATCCTCAGTTACCGGATTTTTCCAGACAATGCCGGCAAGATGAATCTTGATTTGCGCCAGATTGGCGGAGATTTGTTGCTCGTACCGCAGTTCACGCTGGTGGCCAATACCGCCAAGGGAAATCGTCCCAGCTTCAGCCATGGCGCAACCCCGGAGCGCGCCCGGGAGCTCTTCCAGGCCCTGCTCCGGGCCGCCGCGGCATCCCATTCGCCAGTGGCAAGCGGCGTTTTCGGGGCCGACATGCAGGTGCAGCTGGTCAATGACGGCCCAGTCACCTTTCTCCTTAAGGCAACGTAACCGGCCCCCGCGAGGAACCCGAACCTTTCCGCTGGGCGTTGTCCTATCATGTGTAGCTGACCTGATCCTGGACAGCGATCCTGTTAACGCCTTTACGGAGCACTCGACATGGGCATAGGCATGCGCGAACTGATCATCATCCTGCTGGTGGTGCTGGTCATCTTCGGCACCAAGAAGCTGCGTTCCATCGGCTCCGACCTGGGCGGCGCGGTGAGCGGCTTCAAGAAGGCAATGAAGGACGGCGAGAACGAGGGTGAGCAGGCGGCCAAGCAGCTGAAGCAGTCTGTGGGCGCCGACGCGGAATTTCCCGAGTCCAAGACGACCAGCAACCAGTCGTCCGATCGCTCGGCCTGACGGCCGGGCGCGTCTTCGCCTTAGCTGAGCTCCGCCGCGATGTTCGATCTCGGCTTCCCTGAACTGTTGATGGTTTTTGTGGTGGCGCTGGTGGTCCTCGGACCCAAGCGCATGCCCGGCCTTGTCAAACAGGTGGGCAGATGGGTGGGCAAGGCACGCGCCATGGCGCGGCAGTTCCGCGAACAGCTCGAGAGCGAGGTCAATCTCGAAGAGCTGGCCAGCATGGAGAAGAAGCGCCCGGCCGCAGCCTCCACGCCGCCACCGCCATCCGGACTGGACGGCGAGCCAATTCCCGCAGCAACAGATGCGACGCCCGACTACGGCAGCACCTATCCCTATTCGGAAGCTCCCTCGGCAACGGCCAGCACCGACAGCACCAGCGCAGAGCCGCAGCCCGGCGATGACGCTTACTCGCATGCCCATGCGCATGGCGCCGAGCCCTACTTTCCGCCGGAAGCCGAGTCCGAATCCTATGTGTCGGTTCCGCCGCTGGATGCCGGCCCAGGACAGCAGGAGCTGGCGCTGAACGAAGTGTCGCTGCAGCCTGATCCCGCGGCACCCGCTGTCGATGCACCCGCTGCAGAACAGATGAAGCCGGCATGAGCGAAGAGCGCAAGGAAAAACTTCCCGAAGGCACTCTGATCTCGCATCTGCTGGAACTGCGCGACCGGCTGATGCGCATGTGCATCGCACTGGGCATCGTGTTCCTGCCTTGCGCGTACTACGCCAACGAGGTTCTGACCTGGCTGGCCAAGCCGCTGACGGCGGTGCTGCCCAAGGACACCTCGCTGCTGTCCACGTCGGTGATGGGCGTGTTCCTCGCGCCCTTCAAGCTGTCCTTCTACGTGGCGCTCGTGATCATCATGCCGTACCTGCTGTTCGAGATCTGGGGCTTCGTCGCGCCCGGGCTCTACAAGCAGGAAAAACGTTTTGCCGCGCCACTGGTCATCTCCTCCATCCTGCTGTTCTACGGCGGCATGGCCTTCGCCTACTTCCTGGTGTTTCCCGGCATCTTCCACTTCCTGGTGGACATCACTCCGCTGGGCGTGAAGATGGCGCCGGACATCAATGAATTCCTGAGCTTCGTGCTCACGATGTTCCTCTCCTTCGGCATCGCCTTCGAAGTACCCATCGTGGTGATCCTGCTGGTGCTCACCAACATCGTGCGCGTGGAGAAGCTGACCAAGAGCCGTGGCTACGTGATCATCGGCATCTTCGTGGTCGCGGCCATCATCACGCCGACGACCGATGCCATCTCGCAGCTGGCCATGGCCGGACCCATGTGGCTGCTGTTCGAAGGCGGCATCATCGTGGCGCGACTGATGACCCGCAACCGCCCGAAGCCCGAGCCGGAAGACGCGCAGGAGTCGGGCGCTTGAACTCCGCCGTGCCGGCGACACCGCGGCACGAAGGTTTTCTCGGACATCCAGCGGGTTTTTCCACGCTGTTCTTCACCGAACTGTGGGAGCGCTTCAGCTACTACGGCATGCGCGCCATCCTGCTGCTGTTCCTGGTGGCGCAGGTCAGCACCGGCGGCTTCGGCCTGGACGACCGGACGGCCGCGGCGATCTACGGCCTGTATACCGCCGGCGTTTACATCGCTTCGTTGCCAGGCGGCTGGATAGCCGATCGCGTGCTGGGCGCGCAGCGCGCGGTGCTGTGGGGCGGCGTGCTGATCATGACCGGCCACATCATGCTGGCCTTTGCGCATGAGAGGCCGGGTTTCATGCTGGGCCTGACCGTCATCGTGCTGGGCACCGGGCTGCTCAAGCCCAACATCAGCGCCATGGTGGGCGCCGTGCAGCATGGCAGCCCGGCGCGGCGCGATGCGGCCTTCACCTTGTTCTATATGGCGATCAACATCGGCGCCACGATCGGACCCATTGCAGTGGCCTGGCTGGCGCAACGCTTCGGCTGGCATGTGGGTTTCGGCGCCGCGGCCATCGGCATGGCGGCGGGGCTGGGCTGGTACCTGCGCACGCGCAAATTGCTGGGGCAGGCAGGGCTGGCGCCCGCCGGCGCGCGTGCAGCCACATTGCCCCGCGACCGGATGATCATGTGGTTCCTGGTGACAGGCATCGTGCTGCTGGTGGCGCTGCTGTGGAGCGGCCTGCTGCACGTCGATGCCGTCATCGTGCAGGGACGCGCCATCCAGGTCATGGCGCTGGCGGTGGCGCTCTACTTCCTGTGGCTGCTGGTCTTCGCCGGGCTGACGGCACTCGAGAAACGCGGCGTGGTGGTGCTGATGGTGTTGATCGCCGCCAGCACATTGTTCTGGGCCGGATACGAACAGGCGGGCTCGTCGCTGACGCTGTTCGCCGAACGCTTCACTGACCGCCACATCGGCAGCTACGAATTCCCCGCCGGCTGGTTCCAGTCCGTGCAGGCCGTGTTCGTGCTCACCTGCGCGCCGCTGCTGACGCTGTTCTGGATGCGGCTCGACGCGCGCGGCCGGCAGATGTCCGTGATCGCGAAGTTCGCCGTGGGCCTGGCCGGCATGGGCCTGGGATTCCTGGTGATGATTGGCGGCGCCCATGCGCTGGGCGGCAGCGGTGCAAGCCCGTCGTGGCTGATCATGGCCTACCTGATGCACGTGCTGGGCGAGCTGTTCCTGAGCCCGGTGGGGATGAGCGCAACCACGCAACTGGTGCCAAAGCGTTTTTCAGGCCAGGGCATGGGGCTGTGGTTCGCCAGCCTCGCCATGGGCAACCTGTTCGCCAGCAGAATGGCCGGCGACGTGGCCAGCGACGCCACGGCCAGTGACTGGTCCGCGTATTTCCTGCGCATGGCCGGCTACGCCGCCGTGGCCGTCGTGCTGTTGCTGGCCCTGCTGCCGCTGCTCAGGCGCTGGGCCGTCACGGATGGCGGGAACCGCTGATCAACTGCGCGCTAGCGGATGGCAGCCGAGGCCACCAGGCTGATCAGGCTGACGATCAGCGCGCCCAGGATGGCGGAGCCGAAGGTCGCGATGCTGAAGCCGGGCAGGATCCAGGCAACCAGCGCCAGCACCACACCATTGATGACCAGCAGGAACAGCCCCAGCGTCAGCACCGTCGCAGGCAGCGTCAGCACCACCAGTATGGGTTTCACCACGGCATTGCAGACGCCCAGCAGCAGGGCGGCAAGCACCAGGCTCAGGGGATCGGCGATCACCAGGCCGCCCACCAGCAGCGTGGCCACCCACAGTCCCAGCGCCGCGATGGCGGCTCGTACGAAGAATGGAGTCATGCCGGTTTCCCTCCCGTGACGATCTGGGTCTCGCGCTGCTCGGCCAGCGCCTTCAGGCGCGCCAGTGCCCGCTCGGTGGCGCCGCGCAGCTTCACGAAATGCGCCGACCATTCTGCTCCATCCGGCACGCCGGAACACAGCAGCCGCAGCACCGTGTGGCCGGCCTCGGCATCCAGCAGCAGGTCATCGACCACCGCGCCGTCGAAAGGCGGCAGCTCCGGCGGCGGCTGGTAGATCAGCCGCAACCGCCGCGGCGGTTCGAATACGTCGATCGAGGCCTCGCGCGGCAGGCCTGGCGCCAGCATCGCCGACCAGGTACCCCCGCGCTGTGGGCGGACGCGCGCATCGGCGCCCAGCCACAACGGCATCAGGCTCGGCCCGCACAGCGCCGTCCACACCCTGGGGGGTGGCGCTGCGATGTCGATCCGGTGCGCAAAGCCGCGTGTCTTCATGTCGAAGCCAACTGCATCGAACTGTGCCCACTGCCTGTGTTTGGCTATTCTGCCAGTTCCGCAGGCAAGCGCTCATCCGGGATCGGCCATGGCCTATGTATTGATCATCATCGTGCTGGCACTGCTGCAATTCGTGTTTTTCGGCTATGTCGTCGCCCGCGCACGCGTACGTTACGGCGTGAAGGCGCCTGCGGTCACCGGGCATGAGCAGTTCGAACGCTACTTCCGTGTGCAGATGAATACGCTCGAGCAGCTGGTGCTGTTCATTCCCGCCATCTGGCTGTTCGCCCAGTTCGTTGATCCGCTCTGGGCGGCGGCACTGGGTTGCGTGTACCTCATCGGCCGCAGCCTGTACTTCTTCAGTTACGTGAAGAATCCTGCCTCGCGCGCGGCAGGCTTTGCACTCTCCATGCTGCCCACGCTGCTGATGCTTGCCGGCGTGCTGTGGCAGGCGCTGAGGATGCTGTTTCCGCGCTGAATCCCGGCTCTGGCGGTGATAACTGCCAGAGCCGTTTTTGTTGTGATCGTCTAATGGTTATCGGATCTTCCGGGTTATAGCTGTTGCCGTTCCTCCAGAGATAAGATCGGCCTGCGCTGGGACAACAAGATTTTCGTCTTCTCTCCGGCGGTCTCCCTTATCGAGGCGCCTGGTGGTCCTCAAGGGCTGTCCGGGGAGCAGATTGAAGCGCGGCGCACGCGTGACGTAGCAAAAAGCGTCATCGGGCGTTCATAACTATTGATCCGATTGTTCGTAAAGGGGAGTCACATAATGATCATTTCGTCCAACGACGGTGTTGCAGCGTGCGCGACCAATAAGCGATGGCTGGTGCGCAGCGCGGTTGCTGCAGCCCTCTACGGCGGCTTCGCCGTATCGGCGATGGCTGCTGAAGCTGCCGCAACGCCTGCAGCCACCACGCCGCCGGCCGCTACACAGATAGAAGAGGTGCAGGTCACCGGTTCGCGCATCGTGCGCAAGGACCTGGACAGCAACAGCCCACTGGTCACCGTCGACAGACAGAAACTGGAAGACAAGGCTTACATCTCCATCGAGGAAGCGCTGAACGATATGCCGCAGTTCATGGCAGGCGGCATCGGCAACACTGCCGGCGTCGTGACCAGCAACACGGCGGCGAACGCCCTGGACGGCGGCCGCGGCTCGGGTGACGCCTTCAACATGGCCCTGCTCCCCGACAACGCCGGCGCGCTGGGCATCGTGATTCCGGGTGCCGCGAACGTGAACCTGCGCGGCCTGGGCTCCAACCGCTCGCTGGTGCTGATCGACGGCCACCGCGGCATGCCCAGCAACGCTTCGATGACAGTGGATCTGAACACCATTCCGACCATCGCCATCGGCAACATCGAGGTCATCACGGGCGGCGCTTCGGCCGTATACGGCGCCGACGCGCTGGCCGGCGTCACCAACATCCGGCTGCGCGACAACTTTGAAGGCGTCAGCCTGCGCGTGCGCGGCGGCGTCAACGAAGTCGGCGACGGCGGCGAGTACCAGGTGTCGGGCCTGATGGGCGCGAAGTCGGAAGATGGCCGCGGCAGGGTCCTGATCGGCGTCGAATACAGCAAGCGCAATTCGGCGTACTGGAAAAACCGCGACTTCTTCCGCGAAGTGATGGAGTCCCCCTATTCCAACGCCAGCAACTACCTGTTCGCCTGGGAGCCGTACTACACATCCACCGGCCCGATCAACCCGGCCGTGGCGTACAGCACGTCGAACGGGTACAACGCGTTGCAAAAGACTTGGAACGGAAACGCGCCTCTCTACAACACCATCAACAGCGTCTTCAGCGACCGCCAGTGCTCCAACGGCGCGACGCTGCTGAACTGCGTCGCGACGCCGGAGGGAAGCGGCCCACTCCCGGCGGGTTCGCCGTACTACAACGTTACAGCGACCACAACGGGATCACCAATCGGCGGCGGCTGGAACTTCAATCCAGACGGAACCATCTACACGCGCTCTTCCCAGTTCGTAACCGGTACCGGCGCCAATGCCATCACCAGGTACTACGGGCCGCAGGGCTATGCACTGCCTGTGGGCGGCACCGCGCAGAACCCCAGCGAGGTACGCTGCAACTTCGCCATGGCGCCAGTGCCCTCGGCTGCCCAGGTCGCCGGAGGCAATGGCACTACCGCCCAGGGCCAGTTCGCGGGCAGTTCCTGCAACCCCACGTCAGACCGCGTCGACTACGGTCGCTGGCTCACGCTGCCGCGTGAAGGCTATTCGTTGTTCGGCAATGGTTCGTTCGACTTCAACGACCACCTGACCGCCTTCGCGACCACGATGTTCTCCTCCTCCACGACCCAGACGCGCCGCGAGCCGGCGCCCCTGATGGCGGGCTTCGGCGCGATCATCCCGTTCGGCACCGCCGACACGATCTATGCACCTTCGCGTGTCACGGTCGCTTCGCCTGGCCTGGCGGTCGGCGATACGTTGCGCGAATACCAGGCGGGCGGATCGCGTGGCCTCTCTTGCCCCGCCGTGGGCGGTTGCACCATGGCGCAGGCCTTCCCGGTGTCGCCCGAGCTGCGCACACTGCTTGAGTCGCGGCCTGGGGTCACCATGGCCAACACCGCAGCGGTGGGCGCCTTCCGCGGTCTGGATGCGTGCAATATCTACACACTCGCCACCGCCACCACACCCGGCGCAACTGAAAACCCGAACAACCCCGGCGTGTTCTACAGCACGATGGTCGATCCGAACACCGGCGGACCGGTGAATCGATGCGGCTCCGGCGCCGGCTGGCAGCTCAACGCACAGCCGTCCTGGCTGCCGACACGCGGCACGGAGAACATCACCAGCCTGTACCAGATCTCCGGCGGCTTGAGGGGTGACCTCGGGATTTCGGACTGGACCTGGGAGGCGTACATGTCGTACGGCGATTCCCAGACGCCGGTGAACTACACCGGCTTCCAGTCGCTGAACAATTACATGAAGATCGTCTCCGCGCCGAACTACGGCCAGGGATATCGCGAAGAGGGCCTGAACTCCAAGACCCTGCGCTGCACCAGCGGCATCAATCCCTTCGACTCGAGTCTTGTGCCCTCGCCCGACTGCCTCGAGGCCATCCTCTCGGAGCAGGTCGACCGCAACTCCATGCAGCAGCGCATCTATGAGCTGACCACGCAGGGACACCTGTTCGACCTGCCTGCGGGCGAGGTGCGTGGCTCAGTGGGCGCCAGCTACCGCAAGGACTCCTACAAGTTCACGCCCGACTCGCAGCGCGCCCGCTCCTATGTGGGCGACTCCTCCGCGGGCCAGTTCGGCGTCGGCATGGTGGACGAGTCCATCACCGCCAAGGAGTACTTCGGAGAGCTGATCGTCCCGGTGCTGAAGGACATTCCGGGCATCCGGCTGTTCGAGCTGGAACTGGGTGCACGTCACTCGGAGTACAACACCGGACAGAAGGTGAACACCTACAAGGCGCTGGCAAGCTGGGAGCCACTGGCCTGGGCGCGATTCCGCGGCGGCTACAACCGCGCCGAGCGTGCGCCGAACATGTCGGAACTGTATGCCACGCCCAGCGGCAGTTCGAACATCGGCCAGGTTCCCTCCGACCCCTGCAACAGCGCGGTTTCCTTCCCCGGCCCCGTGCCGGGAACTACCCTGGGCAACTCGACGAACACACCTGCGGCGATCCGCAGCCAGGTCCAGGCCCTGTGCAAGGCGCAGATCGAGTACTGGGGCACCACCTACTCCGACTTCCACGCCGACCCGGACAACTGGCGTCTGGGTGGTGGCGGCACACTGGTGGTTGGCAATCCGCTGCTGAAGAACGAGAAGGGCGATACCTGGACGGCCGGCGTCGCGTTCTCCTCGCCGTTCAGCGGCGCGCTGGTGCGCCGGATGACCATGACGGTCGACTGGTACGAGGCCAAGGTGGCGAATCCCATCGAGGTGGCGACCACCAACCAGGTGCTGCAGAGCTGCTTCAACATCAACGGCCTGAACCCGGGCTACACGATGGATGACCCGCTGGGCTACTGCAAGCTCACGGAGCGTGATACGGCCACCGGCCAGATCCTGCGCGTGTACAACACGTACACCAACCAGAACAAGCTGGTGATCCGTGGCCTGGATGTGACCATGGCCTGGTCGGGCAACTTCAGCGACATGGGCATGGAGAGCGTGCCGGGTGCGCTGTCCCTGAGCATCTCAGGCAACTACCTGATAGACCAGATCCAGTTCTACGGCGGCACCGAGACGGCCGACTATGCCGGCCTCAATGGCGCCTCGCCGCTGCGTACCAACACGACGCTGAGCTACAACTGGGGACGGGGCAATCGGGTGTCGTTGAACTGGGACTACCGCCAGGGTACGCGCACGGCGACTAGCTTCTCGTCGGCTTCGACGGCCAACAACGTCACGACCAGCCCGACAATCAAGCCCAGCGTGAATTTCGCCGGCTACCACGCGGCCAGTTTGCTCAGCGCCACGGCCGGGACCAGGATCGGCCCGGTCAATGCCTCGTTCACCATCAACAACCTGCTCGACACAGCGCCTACTTCAGGCGGCTACGACCTGCGGGATCCGAACCAGGGACTGGGCTCCTTCAGCCCGTTCTCGGACCTGGTGGGTCGCCGCTACTCGGTGAACCTGTCCATGGACTTCTGACCGGAACTCCCGGACGCCACAGGGCGTGACCCCCGGGGGCCCCGGCAGCGCAAGCTGTCGGGGCCCTTTCTTTTTCAGGGCCTCAAGTCCGGCGGTCGCGCCGGAAGATCATCATCGCCATGGGCAGCAGCGACACCACGATGATGGCAATGGTGACCAGGCCGAAGTTGTCGCGGATCAGCGGGATGTTGCCGAAGAAATAGCCGGCCCAGACGAACAGGTTCACCCAGGCGATGCCGCCGATGAGGTTGTAGACCTGGAAGCGGCCGTGGTGCATGCGGCCCACGCCGGCCACGAAGGGCGCGAAAGTGCGCACGATGGGTGCGAAGCGGGAGAGCACGACGGCCCGCGCGCCGTGACGCGCGAACCAGGCCTCTGTCTGCCGCAGGTACTCCACCTTGATGAAGCGGTATCGGCCACTGAATGCATGTTGGCCGATGCCACGCCCGATCCGGTAGTTGGTGGTATTGCCCAGTACGGCGGCAATGCTCAGCAGCAGCGCCAGCCAGCCGGCCGAAAGACTGCCGCTGGTGTCGATGGCAGCCAGCGCCCCCAGCCCGAACAGCAGTGAATCGCCGGGCAGGAAGGGCGTGACCACGAAGCCCGTCTCGGCAAAGATCACCAGGAACATCAGCGCGTAGATCCAGGTATCGAAACGCGTCAGCAGCTCGACCAGGTGCCGGTCGAGGTGCAGGATGAAATCGACGAAGAAGTGCAGCAGTTCCACGGACGCTCCGGGATGACGACTGGCCGGAGTCTACACGCCGGACCGCGCAGGGAATCAGCTGGGCAGCGCGCGCTGGTACAGTGTCGATTCGGTGTGGTCGTAGCCTTCCAGCATCCTTTCGATGCGCCGCTGCGTGTCATCGTCGGGCCCGAGCTGCGGCGTATCCACCTGGTGCTGCCGGGCGGCCTCTTCGTACATGGGCAGCTGGGCAATGGTATTCATCAGCGGCGCGGGCCGGGCGATGGCGAAACCTTGGCCGTAGTCCACGCCCAGCGTCGCCACGTGCACGCGGATTTCGTCGGTCTCGACGAACTCGGCCACCGTGGTGAGGTTCATCGAGCGGGCCAGCTGCGCGATGGAGTGCACCATGGACTCCGCGCGCGGATCCTTCAGTACATCGCGCACGAAGCTGCCGTCGATCTTCAGCATGTCGATGGGCAGCGCCCGCAGGTAGGCCAGCGAGGACAGCCCGGTGCCGAAATCATCCAGTGCGATGCTGCATCCCAGGTCGCGCAGCCGCTTCATCATCACCTCGGCCTTGGCGAGGTTGGCGATGGCGGCGCTTTCGGTGAGCTCGAAGCAGAACACCTTCGGGTTCACGCCACTGCCCTTGATCATGTCGAGCACGTAGTCGTCGAAGCCCTCTTCGCCCAGCGACTGGCCGGAGAGATTGATGGTGAAGGCCACCGGACGCCGGGCCAGCAGCGCGGCATGCGGCTGCAGCACGCGCACGGCCTCCTGCACCACCCAGCGGTCCACGGCCGGCATCATCTGGTAGCGCACGGCGGCGGACAGGAAACGGCCCGGCCCGACCACTTCGCCATTGTCCTCGATCAGGCGCAGCAGCAATTCGAAGTGCGGGCCCGCGGTGGGATCACGCAGCGGCGCGATCAGCTGTGCATCCAGGCGCAGGCGGTTCTCGGAGATGGCCGCATGCAGGCTGGGCGCAATGTTGACGTCCTGGTAGCGGCGGATGATGGAGACGTCGCTGGACTGGTACAGCTCGACGCGGTTGCGGCCGCGATCCTTGGCCGCCTTGCAGGCGGCCTCGGCGGCCGCAAAGGCATGCGCGAAATCCAGGTGCGCTTCGCCGATGGCGGCCACGCCGATACTGATCGAAGCGGTTACGCTGACATCGGCGGCGGCACCCAGATGCGAGGCCGTGAACTTCTCGACGCCGGCGCGCAGCGCCTCGGCGAAGGTGACGGCGTCCTCTGCCTCGGTGGGCAGCAGGATGGAAATGCGATCGCCGGAGGTTCGTGAAGCCAGCGCACCGGGCACCAGGCGCGCGCGCACCAGCTCGCCCAGCCGGGCCAGCAGCTTGTCGCCAACGAGCATGCCGCAGCTGTCGTTGATCACGTGCATGCGGTCGGCGTCGATGTACAGGCCGGTCCACTGTGCCTTGCGTCCTTCGACGCGGCGCTCGATCAGCGCGCGGGCGCGCTGATCGAAGGCTTCGCGTGTCAGCAGCCCGGTCAGCGTGTCGTAGCTGGCATCGATAATGGCCGCGGCGCGGCGCGCCAGCAGTTCGGTGAGCTGCGCCTCGCGCGGACGGAATTCGCTGGCGGCGTGGGTCCGGAACAATGCCAGCACACCGCCGGCCCGGCCCGAAGGGTTGCGCACCGAGGTGGCCAGCGCACGCAGCGGCAGGGTCATGCCCGGCAATGAATCGGGCGCGTTGAGGATCACCGGCGCCTTGTTCACATGTGTCAGCGACAGCAGGTGCCGGTGCAGACGCGCCAGCACGCCGGTATCGACATTGCGGCCTTCGCCCTTGGCCACCAGCACCAGGTTGCGCTCCGGCACGATCAGCGCCGAGAACTCGCAGCGCATGTGGTCGGTCGTGCTCTGCAGCAGGTAACGCAGATCGTCCTCGCCGCCCTCGCGTTTCTCCGCGCCACTGGTTGCCAGCAGCACGTCGAGGGCGCTGTCGCGCTCTTCGCCGCTGCTCGCGTCGCTGCTGCCACCCTCGAGCAGATCCTGCAGCGCCAGTTCGCGGCGCAGACAATCCAGCACCGGGCGCACCATCGAGTGCACGAAGGCAAAAGTCCGCTGTTCGGTTTCGCCGCTGCGCCAGCCCACGGACAGCACGGCGCTGATTTCATCGGCCGCGTCATGCAGCCAGAACAGGTAGGCGGGTTCGCTGCTGGTAACCTGCACGCGCAGGCCCGCAGCGGGGATTCCTTCCGCGGCAGTCAGCGCCTGCTTCACCAGTTGCGGCAGCGCCGGCGCGACATGCTCCTCGCTGGTCCAGCGGACATCGCCGCTGGTCTCGAAGACGGTGATTCCGGTAGCACGCGGCAGCAGCGCGCCAACCAGTTGCGCGTAAGGTGCGTAGTCCGACCAGAGATCCTTCGCCGCGGTCATCCAGACATCCATCCCGACGCAGTCGGGCCACTCCATTTGAGGAGCTCAGCATGACTTAACGTGCCTGCAGCCAGGATGACCAAGTTGGCAGATTGCGCGCAAATTCCCCGCACGCAATGCGGCAAAGGATGGCCTTTGCAACAATAAAGGGCGCTCAGTTTCCGGGCGGCGCGGGACTCTTGAACCAGCCGCGGGGATCAACCGGTTTGCCGCTGCGGCGGATCTCGAAGTACAGACCGGGCTTCGCTCGACCCCCGGAATCCCCTGCAGTGGCAATGGCCTCCCCGGCCTTGACCGTGGCGCCAGCCTGCTTGAACAGCTGCTCGTTGTGGCCGTACAGGCTGAGATAGCCATTGCCGTGATCCAGAATGATCAACAGCCCGCGGCCGGACAGCCAGTCCGCATATAGCACTCTGCCCTCGTGCACCGCCCTTACATTACTGCCGCGATCTGCGGCGATCTCGATACCATTTGAGCGCAACCCGCCGGCAATGGTGTCTCCAAAGCTGATTTCGATCCTGCCCGCCACCGGCCAGGAAAGCCGGCCCCGCAACTTGGCGAAGGCGTCGTTCGGGTCGAAGGGCGTGGCTTCGGCCGCGCGCCGCAGGTCAGCCAGCAGCTTTTCCAGTTGCTGCTGCTGTTGCCGCAGGCGTTTCAGCGTTGTGCCGCGGTTCCGTGATTCGGCTTCAAGGCTGGTGAGAACCTTGCCGCGTTGCTTGCGTGCTTTATCCAGCTCCTGCACGCGTGTCTTCCGCTGCACTTCCAGGCGCGATAGTTCTTCTTCTTCTGCCTCAATTTGGTGGGCAAGTTCGTCAATCTTGGCGATATTGTCCGTGATCAGGTTTATTTTCACGGCCCGATCCCGCCCGAGATAACCGTAATAGGTCAGATTTCGGCCGAACTGCGCCGGACTTCGCTGATTAAGCAGCAACTTGAGCGGTTCATTGCGGCCCATCATGTATGCGGAACGAAGCTGTGCCGCCAGCTCCGCCTGGGTCCGATCCCGCTCTGCTTCGCGCGCCTCCCGCTCCGCCTGCAGACGATCCAGCTCCGCGCCCCGCTCTGAACGCTCTGAACGGACTTTGCCGAGCTCGCCCTGCGCCTTGGCCACCGACTGCTCGGCTTCCCGCAGGCCACGCGTCAGCCGGTCTTTCTCGATGGCGTCGTTCTTGACCTGGCGCTGGATCCGGTCGATGCGTTCCTTGAGCTCCTTCAGGTTCGCTTCGGTGCGCGCCCGGTCGGGCTGGGCGGCAGGCAGGGTGGGCATCGCCAGCAGGGCCATTGCCGCCAGCAGCCGCGCCACACCGAAAAACCCTTGCCCGTGCCTCATGGGCGCAAGTCTAAGGAAGAGCAGCTCCCGGTGGCTATAATGCGCGCCCCGTTTGCATTGGCATCAACCATGGACCGCCTGCTCGAGTACATCCAACACCACCCTTTCCTGGTGAGTCTGCTCGGCGCGGCGCTGCTGGCGGTGCTGGCATTCGAACTGCGCGCACGCCGGCTGGGTTATGCGGCTATCCAGCCGCAGGAAGCCATCCAGCTGATGAACCAGGGCGCGCCGGTTTACGACCTGCGCGCAGCTGAGGCCTTCGCTGGCGGCCACATCGCCGGTGCTCGCAGCCTGCCTCCGGCGCAGCACGACATGGCAGCCGACCTGCTGAAGAAATTTCGCGAGAAGCTGCTGATCCTGTACTGCGAGGACGGCAGCCTTTCGAACACGCTGACCCGCCGGCTGCACGCGGCCGGATTCACCAAGGTCTTCAATCTGCGTGGCGGCCTGGCGCGCTGGCGCACCGACGGCCTGCCGCTGCAGCGCGGCTGAAGCCTTGTCATGAGCGCACCCGTCGTGATGTACACCACTTCATGGTGCCCGTACTGCACAAGTGCACGGCAGCTGTTCGACGGCAAGGGCGTTGCCTACACCGAGATCGATGTCGATACCGTGCAGGGCGCGCGCGAGGAAATGCAGCGTCGCAGCGGCCGCACCTCGGTGCCGCAGATCTTCGTCGGCGAGCGGCACCTGGGCGGATATGACGACACCAGGGCACTGGATGATCGCGGCGGGCTCGACCCGTTGCTGGCCGGTTCCGCCGATTGAGCACAGATTCAAGAATCCAACGCAGAAATCCGATACCAGGAGTGGACGAACATGGCCAATGAAACCCCCGCGCAGAGCAATGGCGCAGCTCCCAACCTCGCCCTGCAGGGCGTGTACCTGAAGGACTGCTCCTACGAAGCGCCGCAGGGCCCGCGCGCCGAAGCCAACTGGCAGCCGCAGATCAATCTCGACCTGGCCACCACCAGCACTCTCATCCAGGACGACCTGCACGAAGTGGTGCTGACGGTCACCGTCTCTGCCAAGCAGAACGACAAGACCCTATTCCTGGTTGAAGTGAAGCAGGCCGGCGCCTTCCTGATGCAGAACCTCTCCGGGGACGACCTCAAGCGCGCCATTGCCAGCATCTGCCCCGGCGTGCTGTTTCCGTACGCGCGCTCGATGGTGTCGCAGCTGGTGTCGCAGGGCGGCTTCCCGCAGCTGCTGCTGCCACCCGTGAACTTCGATGCGCTGTACCTGAACGCGCAGTCGCAGTCGGTGCCGACCTCGCAGACCAGGAACTGAAGCCAGGGCCCCGGCCGGCGCAGCCATGCTCACCACTCCCATTGCCGTGCTGGGCAGCGGCTCCTGGGGCACGGCGCTGGCCATCCAGTTCGCGCGCGCCGGACGGCCGACGCGGTTGTGGGGCCGCAATACCGCACAGCTGGCCGAGATGCGCGACGCGCGCTGCAATCATCGCTACCTGCCTGATGCCGTCTTCCCCGAGCTGATAGAAGTTGCCGGCACACTTGAGTCCGCGCTGCACGGCGTATCGGATGTGCTGGTGGCAGTGCCCAGCAGCGGCTTTCGTTCGTTGTTGACGGAGCTGGCGCCGCGGCTGGGACGCGAGGCCTGCATCGCCTGGGCGACGAAGGGATTCGAACGCGACAGCGGCCTGTTGCCGCACCAGGTCGCGCAGTCGGTGCTGGGCAAGGGCCGCATGATGGCCGTGCTGTCGGGGCCCACGTTCGCGCGCGAGGTGGGCGCGGGCCTGCCCACGGCCATGGTGGTGGCATCGGCCGATGAGACTTTTGCCATGCGCATCGCCGAAGACCTGGCCAGCCCGGGGTTTCGCACCTATGTATCCACCGACATTGCCGGCGTGGAGATCGGTGGCGCGGTGAAGAACGTGATCGCCGTGGGCGCCGGCCTGTCCGATGGCCTGGGCTTCGGCGCCAACATGCGCGTGGCGCTGATCACGCGCGGCCTGAACGAGATGACGCGGATCGGCGTGGCGCTGGGCGCACGCGAACGCACCTTCATGGGCCTGGCTGGCTTGGGCGACCTGGTGCTCACCTGCACCGACGACCAGTCACGCAACCGGCGTTGCGGGCTGGCATTGGCGCGTGGCCTGTCCGTCGATGAGGCGATGCGGGAAATCGGCCAGGTGGTGGAGGGCTACCACGCCGCGCGCGTGCTGCGCGCCGTGGCGAAGCGACTGGATCTGGATCTGCCCGTATGCGAGGGCATCTGCCGCATCCTGTTTGACGGCGCCGCCGCAGGAGACGTGATGCGGGAACTGATGGCCCGGCCGCCGCAGGCCGAATTCGATTGAGCGGCGCGCGTCAGTACTGGTAGCTGAACGAGATCTGCACGTTGTCGATGTCGGTTTTGCCGGTATTGCTCGAGCCCATCTCCAGGTACTTGGTGTAGTCGATGCCGAGGCGGTAGTAAGTCCAGAAATTCACGCCCACGCCGCCGCCGTAGTAGAACTCCTGCGAGTTGTCCGAGAACTTGTCGCTGCCCGACTGGTCCTCGACCGTGGCGGTGTACTTGAGCCGCGTATCCGTATTGGAAATCCCGCCCCTGGCGCGCAGCTCCAGGTGTCGACCCACAGGCAGGGTTGCCGCACCGCCAATGGCAATGCCCTTGGAGCGGTAACCAAAGAAAAAACTGCCGGGGTGGATGTCACCCGCATCACTTACCGTGCCCTCCCCGAAGTACTGGAAGGCGCCCAGCCGGAAATAGCTGACCTCACCGGCGAGGTAGCGGTTCCAGCGATAGCCGGTGGTGATGGCATAGGACTGGTCCGTGTCGTCCAGCGAGGAAGTCAGCGACTGCACCGGCAGCCCGATTGAATCGAAGAAGTCCCGCGCATAGGCATCCAGCGCGCCGACGTCCACATCCTTGAATGTCGACTTGCCCAGCGCCAGTTCGAAATACAGGCCACGCTCCAGCGCCTGCGCGCCCGGTGCGGCCGCCGCAGTCAATGCCAGAATGCCCAGCGTGAGCGAGATGCGTCCGGTCATGTTCTTTCTCTCCTGGCGCGATACCCCTGAAACGGACTATCCCACAGTTCGCCGCCTCATTCCGCCAGACCAAAGCCGTTCTGGCGCCAGGCTTCGTAGACCACGATGGCTACGGCATTGGAAAGGTTGAGGCTGCGATTGGAAGGCCGCATGGGAATGCGCAGCCGCTCATGGGCTGGCAGTGTTGCGGCGACGGCATCCGGAAGGCCAGTGGTCTCCCGGCCGAACAGCAGGCTGTCGCCGGGCAGGTACTTCGCCTCGTGGTATCCCCTGGCGCCGTCGGTCTCGATGATGAACAGCCGCGTCTCGCCTATGGCCGCCAGGCAGGACTGCATGTCCGCATGGACGGAAACCCGGGCGAGGTCGTGGTAGTCGAGACCGGCGCGCCGCAGTTGCGGTGCGGAAAGATCAAAACCCAGCGGCCCCACCAGGTGCAGATGCGCGCCGGCATTGGCGCACAGGCGGATGGAATTGCCGGTATTGGGCGGAATTTCCGGCTCGAACAGCAATACGTTGAACACGAGGACCCCCTCCGGTGCAGGGGCTTCCCCCGGCATGCCGGGCCATTTTGGGCGATAATTGCCGCATGAACGCGGCTTTTGAATCGTCCCCGGCCGGCGCGCTGGCTGGTCCGAGCACCGGCTCGCCGCCTGCATCGCTGGCACTGCAATTCTGCGGCATGCAATTCGCCTCACCCATCGTGCTGCTGTCAGGCTGCGTGGGCTTTGGTGAGGAATACACGCGGGTCGCCGGCTTTTCCAATCGTGATGTCGGCGCCATCTGCCTGAAGGGAACGACGCTGGCACCGCGGCTGGGCAACAAGCCGCATCGCGTGTACGAAACCCCGATGGGCATGCTGAACGCCATCGGCCTGCAGAACCCCGGCGTCGATGTGGTAGTGCGCGAGATCCTTCCCACGCTGGACTTCGCCGAGACACGCTTCATCGCCAATGCCTCCGGCTCCACGGTCGAGGAATACATCGAGGTCACCGCACGCTTCGATGATTCGCCCATCGATGCCATCGAGATCAACATCTCCTGCCCCAATGTGAAGGAAGGCGGCGTGCAGTTCGGCAACTCGCCGGAGATGTCGGCGCGCGTGGTGGCGGCCTGCCGCAAGGTCACAAAGAAGCCGCTGATCACCAAGCTGTCGCCCAACCAGACAGACATCGCGCTGAACGCTCGCCTGTGCATCGAAGCCGGCACCGATGGCTTCGCCGTGATCAACACGCTAACAGGCATGGCCATCGACACCCGCACGGGCAAGCCGGTGATCGGCAATCGGCAGGGCGGCCTTTCCGGACCAGCGATCAAGCCGATCGCGCTGCTGAAGGTGGCGCAGGTCAGCGAAGTGGCGCGGCCGCACCGCATACCCATCATCGGCCAGGGTGGCATCGTGAATTCCGGTGACGCGCTGGAGTTCCTGCTGGCCGGCGCCACGGCCATCGGCGTCGGCACCGCGCTGTTCTACGATCCGCTGGTGTGCCCGAAGATCAATCGTGGCATCGCCGAATACCTGCAAGCCCGGGGGCTGGCGTCCATCGCCGCCCTTGCGGCATGAAAGATTTTCATCCTTACGGAAGTTTCCACCCATCATGGCTGCAGTAGAAACCATCAATTTCACGCGCGGTGTCCCCGCCATCGAATCCTTCCCCATTGCGGATCTCACCGCCAGCGCCGCCACCGCGCTGGCGAAGGGCGCGGAGACGCTGTTGCAATACGGCCCGGCGGCCGGCCTGGCTCCACTGCGTGAGTGGCTGGCCGGATGGCAGGGCGTCAAGCCCGAGCAGGTGCTCACCGGCAACGGCTCGCTGGAACTGGTGGAGTTCCTCTGCACTGCCCTGATCAAGCCCGGCGATGTGGTGTTCACCGAATCGCCCAGCTATGACCGCGCCATCACGCTGTTCCGCCGTCACGGTGCCAAGGTCATCGGCGTACCGCTGGAAGCCGACGGCCCGAATCTCGCGGCGCTGGAGAAGCTGCTGGCGGAACACACGCCGAAGCTTTTCTATGTGATCCCGGATTTCCAGAACCCCTCCGGCGCCACCTGCTCGGCCGCCAAGCGGCGCGGCATCGTGGAACTGGCCGGACAGCACAATGTGCTGCTGCTGGAAGATGCCCCCTACCGCATGCTGCGTTACCGCGGCACGCAGGAACCCACGCTGTACTCACTGGCCCCGCAGCGGACGCTGCACATGAGTTCCTTCACCAAGCTGATTGCGCCGGGCGTGCGGCTGGGCTTCATGCTGGGGGATCCCGGCGTGCTGGCGCAGATCGGCAAGGTGGCCGAAGACACCTATATTTCGCCGGGCTACTTTGCGCATGGCGTCACGCTCGAATGGCTGCGCGCCGGCAAGCTCGGCCCGCAGATCGAAAAGCTCAAGGCGCTGTATGCGCCGAAGCTGGATGCCTGCCTGGCGGCCCTGGACAAGTACATTCCCGATGCAGTGGCCACGCGTCCCGATGGCGGCTTCTTCCTGTCGCTGACGCTGCCGCAGGGCGTGTCCACCACGGATGTTCGTGCGGCCGGCGCGAAGCGCAGCCTGAATCTGGCCGATGGCCTGGCCTTCTTCCCGCAGGGTGGCGGCGAGCGTTTCCTGCGCCTGCCCTTCTGCGCACTCACTCCGGCGCAGATCGACGAAGGCGTGCGGCGCCTCGCCGAGTGCGTTACGGAAGCGAAGCGCTAAGAGCCTGACCGCTGACGGGAGGTTCTTCCCGCCCGCTGGCCAGGCTGAACTGCCGGCTGGTGGGGTAGGCGAAGGTGATGCCCGCCGCAGCGAAGCGTTCCAGGATGCCGTGGTTCACGGCATCGCTGTTGCGGGGAATGTTGCCGCCGCGGTTGGCAATGAAGTAGATCGCCTCGAACTCCAGCGCGTACTGGCCGATGTCGGCCAGGTAGCAGCTCACGAAGCGCGTGTCCTGGCCGGCTTCCACCGCCTCCCTGACCAGCGTTGGTACCTGCCGGACCTTTTCCATCGGTGTGTCGAATGCCAGGCGCAACCGCGTGAGCACGCGACGCTCGGGCATGCGGCCCATGTTGCGCAGGCGGCTCTTGAGTACATCGGCGTTGGCCAGCACCACCTGTTCGCCGCTGACGCTGCGCACGCGCGTGCTCTTGATGCCCACATGCTCCACGGTGCCTTCGATATCATCGATGCGCACGGCATCGCCCACGACAAAGGGCTTGTCGAAGGCGATCGACAGCGAGCCCAGCACATCCCCCAGCACGGTCTGCACGGCCAGCGCGATGGCGATGCCACCGACGCCCAGGCCTGCCACCAGTCCCGTGATGTTCACGCCCAGGTTGTCCAGCGCCACCAGCAGGATGACCGCCCAGATCATCAGCTGCCCGAGGAACATCACGATTTCCACTGAACTGGACACCGCGGCGCGATCCAGCCCCGAACGATGCTGTCGCAGCTCGATGAAGAAACGCAGCGCGGTGGACACCCACAGCCCCACCTGCATCCAGGCGCCGAATACGATGATCACCTCGAAGGCGCGATCCACGCTGGGCGGCCAGGTCAGCATCTTCTGGGCCAGGTACACGGCGACGGCGATCAGCACCAGCTTGCTGGTGCGTCCCAGCAGCAGCAGGGTCAATTCCCGCCATGGCGCGACCTGGGCCTTCAATTTCTCGCGGCGCGCCTTCAGGCGACCGCGCAATGCGGGGAGCACCAGCAGCGTCACCACGAACACGGTCGCGGCGAGCAGCCAGTCGCGCAGCGGGTTGCCTAGAAAAGTGATCTTCAGGAAATCGGGGAGGGATGGCATAGCAGCCATCCTAGAAAGACACTCGCGCCCTGTCTATTCGGGAATGTCGTCCATCCCCAGTTCCTTGAGTTTGCGTGTCAGCGTATTCCGACCCCAGCCCAGCAGCTTTGCCGCGGCCTGCCGATGCCCCTGCGTGTGCTTCAGCGCAACGCGGATCAGGGTCTTCTCGAATTGCGGCAGGGCTTCGTCCAGCAGCGGATTGCCGCCGCTGCCGGCAGCCTTGTTCGCCCAGCCCGCGAGACTCGACACCCAGTCATCGGCCGGCGTGGTCGCAGGTCCCGCAGTGGTGATCTCCACCGGCAGATCATCTACATGCACTTCCGTGCCCGGCGCCAGCACCGTCAGCCGCCGGCACAGGTTTACCAGCTCACGCACGTTGCCCGGCCAGCTGTAACGCGACAGCAGCTCCATCGCGTCGCCGGCCAGCATCTTGGTATCCACGCCCAGTTCATTGGCAGCCAGTGCCATGTAGTGGGACAGCAGCATGGGCACGTCCTCGCGCCGCGAGCGCAGCGGAGGCAGTTCGATGCGGATAACGTTCAGCCGATGGAACAGATCCTCGCGGAACTGCCCTTTCGCCACGCGATCTTCCAGGTTCTGGTGGGTGGCCGCGATGACGCGCACATCCACCTTGATGGGTGACTGCCCGCCTACACGATAGAACTCGCCCTCTGCCAGCACGCGCAGCAGGCGCGTCTGCAGCGGCAGGTTCATGTCGCCGATCTCGTCCAGGAACAGCGTGCCGCCATCGGCCTGTTCGAAGCGGCCGCGGCGCAGGGAATCCGCACCAGTGAAGGATCCCTTCTCATGGCCGAACAATTCCGATTCCAGCAGCTCGCTGGGAATGGCCGAAGTATTCAGCGCGATGAAGGCCTTGTTGGCGCGCGGGCTGTGTCCGTGCAGCGCACGCGCTCCCAGTTCCTTGCCGGTGCCGGATTCGCCGGTGATCAGCACATTCACGCTCGAGCGCGACAGGCGGCCGATCGCACGGAACACCTGCTGCATGGCCGGCGCCTTGCCCAGCAACTCCGACATCTGCACCGGCGCCGCCGCCTCTGGCGCTCTTTCATTCACCTGGGCGGCGCGGCGCACCAGGTCGACGGCCTGGTCCACGTCGAAGGGCTTGGGCAGGTACTCGAAGGCGCCGCTTTCGTAGGCTGAAACGGCGCTTCCCAGGTCCGAATGTGCCGTCATGACTATGACCGGCAGGCCGGGATACTGCTCGTGCACATTGCGCAGCAGTTCCAGCCCGGACTTGCCCGACATGCGGATGTCGGTCATCAGTACGTCGGGCATTTCGTTGCCCAGCGTGGCCAGCGCCGCTTCCGCGGCGTCGAACAGCCGCGGCATCATGCCGGCGTTCTTCAGCGCGCGCTCCAGCACCCAGCGGATTGAAGCATCGTCGTCCACCAACCAGACGCGAAGCTGCGAAGTACTCATTCTTTGACGCCCTCGATAGGCAATAACAGTGAAAAGACGGTTCGGCCCGGCTGGCTGGTGAACTCGATGATGCCGCCATGGCGCGTCGCCAGGTCCTGCGCCACGGCCAGGCCCAGGCCTGATCCATTGGAGCGGCCCGTGACCAGCGGCAGGAACAGCGTCTTGATGAGGTCGGCCGGCACGCCGGGCCCGTTGTCCTCCACCTCGATATGCGCCACCAGCCGGTGCCGCGATTTGCCGATATGCAGATTGCCGCGCGCGCGGGTGCGCACGGTTATCCGCCCATGCGAGCCCACGGCCTGCATGGCATTGCGTGCGATGTTCAGCAGGGACTGGATGATCTGGTGCCGGTCGAAAAGCCCGTCGGGAAGGCTGGGGTCGTAGTCACGCTCGATCTGCACGCCCGCCGTCGCTTCGGCGCGTATCAGGCGCACCACGTGCTCGCAGATCTCGTGCACGTTCAGCAGATCCTTGCGTGGTGGCCCGCTGGATACCGCCATGGAATCGACCAGCGCCACGAGGCGGTCCGCCTCGTTGATGATCACCGCCGTGTATTCGCGCAGCCCGGGATCATGCAGCTGCTTCTCCAGCAGCTGCGCGGCGCCCCGCAGGCCACCCAGCGGGTTCTTCACTTCATGGGCCAGCTGCCGGACCATGAGGCGGCTGCCATCCATGCCTGCAAGGATGTCGTTGTCCCGCGAGATGCGCTGGCGCTGCGTGGCGTCGGTGAGCTCCAGCAGCAGGTAGGTGCCAGTCACCTGACCTTCCAGCGGCGTGACGATGAGATCGATCACGCTGGGCTCCCGGTTCGCTGCCGAACCCAGCGCCTTGAGCACCAGCTCATGCTGCGTGCAGGTTTCCAGGTTGGCTATCGATCGACGCAACACCTCCACCAGCTGTCGCGGATCGTAGAACAGGTCGGCGAATGGCCGGCCACGGGCCTGCCGCAGGCTGACTGCCATGAAATCCTGCGCGCTGACGTTGGCGTAGATCGGACAGAGCTGCGCATCGAGCACCACGATGCCGGTCGACAGCGTGTCGAACAGCTCGGTGGGCTCGAAATGGGAAAGTGGCGAGTGGTAGTCCTGCAGTGCGCTCACGGCCGGGATACTCCGGGCCGCGCCGCAGCGATGAGGCGAAGTTCAGGCCGGGGCGTCAGCCGCCGTGCGGAACGGGCACAGGCTTGCGTGCCGGCGACAGCAGTGACGGCTGCCGGATATGGAAGTTGATGGAAGGCCCCGTGCACAGCGCAGTGCCGTTGGCATCCACCACGCGCGCGCTGATCGTATAGCTGCCGCGCACCAGGTTCTCCAGCGTGTAGGTCTGCACGCCGGGCGGCCACGCGCCATAGGCTGCGCCGTTCAGATACACCTGCAGCCGTGCCCCCTCTTGCAGTCCGGGCTCCAGCGCCACCGTGGCCGTCACGGCGGTCACGGAGTTGAATACTTCGTCGTTTGCCGGCCGCAGCATCTCGCAGCGCGTGTAGCGCACGGGCGCAGGCTCGGCCGCCCGCGGGCGTTGCGGCGCTGTTGCTGGTGCAGCATCTTCGGATGAAGACCGCTGCGACACATTCACATCGATGCGCTCCGCTCCCGGCGTGGGCCGGTCGGAGTAGTGAATCACGCCTTCCGCGTCCCGCCAGCGCCAGGTCTCGGCCGCCAGTGCGGAAACAGCAGTCAGCATCGACAGGATTACAGCCAGTTTGCGCATAGCGCTTGAGCATAGTCCCATTTCCCGTCGATTCAAGAATCCTCCGCCCGACGCGACATAAGTCGCGCCGGGACGGCTGCGAGGCGGTCAGAGGCTGTAGTACATGTCCATCTCCACCGGATGCGTGCTCATCCGGTAGCGAGTGACTTCCTGCTGCTTCAGACCGATGTAGGCATCGATCACGTCGTTGGTGAACACACCGCCGCGGGTGAGGAACTCGCGGTCCTTGTCCAGGTTCTCCAGCGCCATGTCCAGCGAATGGCATACCTGCGGAATGTGCTTCTCCTCCTCCGGCTCCAGGTCGTACAGATCCTTGTCCGCCGGATCGCCGGGGTGGATCTTGTTCTGGATGCCATCGAGGCCAGCCATCATCATCGCCGCGAAGGCGAAGTACGGATTCGCCGAGGAATCCGGGAAGCGCACTTCGATGCGACGCGCCTTCGGGTTCGATACCCAGGGAATGCGGATCGACGCCGAACGGTTGCGGGCCGAGTAGGCCAGCATCACCGGCGCTTCGAAGCCCGGCACCAGGCGCTTGTACGAATTCGTGCCCGGATTCGTGAACGCGTTGATGGCCTTGGCGTGCTTGATGATGCCGCCGATGTAGAACAGCGCCGTCTCTGACAGTCCGCCGTACTTGTCGCCGGCGAACAGCGCCTGGCCAGCCTTCTGCAGCGACTGGTGCACGTGCATACCCGAGCCGTTGTCGCCCACCAGCGGCTTCGGCATGAAGGTGGCCGTCTTGCCGTACTGGTGCGCCACGTTCTGGATCACGTACTTGAGGATCAGCACCTCGTCGGCCTTCTTCACCAGGCTGCCGGCGCCGACGCCGATCTCGCACTGGCCGCCCGTGGCCACTTCATGGTGGTGCACTTCGACCACCAGGCCCATTTCCTCCAGCGCATTGCACATGGCGCTGCGGATGTCCTGGTAGGCGTCGACCGGCGGCACCGGGAAGTAGCCGCCCTTCAGGCCCGGACGATGGCCGAGGTTCGGGCGATCGGTGAATGCCGTGTTGGAATTCCACGCACCGGTGTACGACTCGATGGTGTAGCCCGTGCTGTTGATGGCGCTGTGCCACTTCACATCGTCGAAAATGAAAAACTCGTTTTCCGGGCCGAACAGCGCGCCATCCGCGATGCCCGTGGACTTCAGGTACGCCTCGGCGCGCAGACCGAGCGAGCGCGGATCGCGCTCATAGCCCTGCATCGTGGCAGGCTCGATGATGTTGCAGCGGAGGTTGAGTGTGGTCTCTTCGAAGAAGGGATCGAGGATGGCCGTGGCGGCATCCGGCATGAGGATCATGTCGGACTCATTGATGCCCTTCCAGCCGGAAATCGAGGAGCCATCGAACATCTTCCCTTCGGTGAAGATGTCTTCCTTGATCACCTTGGCAGGCACAGTGACATGCTGTTCCTTGCCCCGGGTGTCACAGAAACGGAAATCGACGTACTTGACCTCCTTCTCTTTGATGATCTTCAGGACGTCGCTCGGTGTAGTCATGACTCCTCCAATTTTTTTAGACAATGCACGGCAGGCCTGTGGACTTTGCAGGCTTCGTGCCAAGGCAAGTCCCAGTAAAATCAATGAGTTGAAAAGCCGCAGGGCGGATTTGGTGCCCTGATTGCACTAATATGGTGCGCGTATCCGGGAATCGCGTCAACCCGGTGCGCCGGGCGCACCAGATTGGAAAACCGCCCGCCTCGCGCGCAGGGTCCTGGCGGCACAGTTAAAGAGCGCCTGTACGCGCGGCTATACTGCGCGGCCACGCATGAACAAGCCGATCATCGGCGCGGCTCCGCGCACCTTCCAGGATCTCATCCTTGCACTCCAGCAGTACTGGGCGGCGCAGGGTTGCGTGCTGCTGCAACCTCACGACATGGAAGTGGGCGCCGGTACTTTCCATAGCGCGACCTTCCTGCGCTCCATCGGGCCTGAGCCCTGGAGCGCCGCGTACGTGCAGCCCTCACGCCGTCCTGCGGACGGCCGCTATGGCGAGAATCCGTTCCGCGGCCAGCACTATTACCAGTACCAGGTGGTGATCAAGCCCTCACCGCAGGACATCCTCGATCTCTATATAGGCAGCCTGCGCGCCATTGGCATCGATCCGCTGGTGCATGACCTGCGGTTCGTGGAAGACAACTGGGAATCCCCAACCTTGGGCGCCTGGGGCCTGGGCTGGGAAGTGTGGTTGAACGGCATGGAGATCACGCAGTTCACCTATTTCCAGCAGGTGGGCGGGCTGGACTGCCGGCCGGTCACCGGAGAGATCACCTACGGGCTCGAGCGACTCGCCATGTACCTGCAGGGTGTGGAGAGCATGTTCGAACTGGTGTGGACCGATGGCCCACTGGGCCGTGTCACCTATGGCGATGTGTTCCACCAGAACGAGGTGGAGCAGTCAGGCTACAACTTCGAGCATGCCGATGTGGCCGTGCTGCTGCGACATTTCGATGATCATGAGAAGGCCTCCAACACACTGCTGGCCGCAAAGCTGACCCTGCCGGCCTACGAGCAGATGCTGAAGGCCTCGCACATATTCAATCTGCTGGATGCGCGGCGCGCCATCTCGGTCACCGAGCGGCAGCGCTACATCCTGCGCGTGCGCACTCTGGCGCGCGCCGTGGCGCAGAGCTACTTCGCCAGCCGCGAGGCGCTGGGCTTTCCCATGCTCCGCGCCGCCGGCACGAAGGCAGCGCCATGAACAATCCGGCCGGCAGCGGGGCGGATTTCCTGGTGGAACTGGGTACGGAAGAGCTTCCACCCAAGGCGCTGCTGTCGCTGTCGGAATCATTCCGTGATGGACTGGTGTCGCGCATCGAAGCCGCAGGCCTGGCGCACGGGCAGGTGGACGCTTTTGCCACGCCCCGCAGGCTGGCAGTGCGCATCGCGGCACTGGCGTTGCAGTCACCGGAACAGAAACTGCAGCGTCGCGGACCGCCGGCAAGCGCTGCCTTCGACAAGTCAGGTGCGCCGACTCGCGCCGCCCAGGCCTTTGCACACAGCTGCGGCGTGGCACTGGAGGCGCTGGGCCGGGAGACAGATCCCAAGGGCAACGAGTGCCTGAGCTTCAGCGGTGTGAAGCCGGGGGTGCCTGCGCGTGACTTGCTGCCCGGGTTCGTCCAGGAAGCGCTCGACGCCCTGCCCATTCCCAAGCGCATGCGCTGGGGGGCAGGCGAAGCACAATTCGTCCGGCCGGTGCACTGGCTGGTGATGCTGCTGGGAGACCAAGTCGTGCCCGCCACCATCCTGGATGTCGCCGCCGGCAACGAGAGCCGGGGACATCGCTTCCATGCCCCGGGCCCGCTGCGCATCACTTCGCCCGCTGCCTACGAGGACATCCTGCTGAGTCAGGGCCACGTGATGCCCGGATTTGCTGCGCGGCGAGAGCGTATTCGCACAGGCGTGGAAGCACTCGCCGCGGAAAACGGCGGCCGGGCGGTGGCGGGCGATGCATTGCTCGACGAAGTCACCGCACTCGTCGAGTGGCCGGTGCCTCTGGCGGGACATTTCGAGCAGCGATTTCTTGATCTGCCGCGCGAGCTGCTGATCTCGGTGCTGCAGGATCATCAGCGCTACTTTCCCGTCGAAGAAACCTCGGGGCGGCTGCTGCCGCTGTTCATCACCGTCAGCAATGTCGACAGCAGGGACATCTCCGTGGTGCGTGCCGGCAATGAACGCGTGGTGCGCCCACGCCTGGCCGACGCCGCGTTCTTCTGGGAACAGGATCGAAAGACGCCGCTGGCTTCACGGGCCACGCTGCTGGATGCCGTGACCTTCCAGGCGCAGCTCGGCTCCATCGGCGACAAGGTCCGCCGCATCACGCCGCTGGCGCAGACCATAGCCGCGCGCATCGGCGGCGACACCGGGCTTGCGAAACGGGCCGCACAACTGGCCAAGTGCGATCTGGTCACCAACCTCGTTGGCGAGTTTCCGGAACTGCAGGGCATCATGGGCCGCTACTACGCGGCGGCCGATGGCGAACCCGCAGAGGTGGCTGCTGCAATCGCCGAGCATTACCAGCCGCGTGGCCCCAGTGACGCAGTGCCGGTCACGCTCACCGGGCTGTCTGTGGCGCTGGCGGACCGACTCGACACATTGACCGGCATCTTTGCCATCGGCCAGAAGCCCACTGGCACCAAGGATCCATTCGCGCTGCGGCGTGCTGCCATCGGCATCGGCAGGATGATCTATGAGCGGCAATTGGCGCTCGACCTGGTGGCGCTGATCGACGCAGCACTGCGCGCGCATTCTGTGTTTGAGACGCCGGTCGCGGCAGGCGCCGCACCACGACCATCGCGTTCCGATGTGGCCACCTCGGTGTTCGACTATCTGCTGGAGCGCCAGCGCAATGCCTGGCTGGAGCCACCCGATGGCGGCCCGCCGATTCCGGGCATCACACCCGAGGCCTGCGACGCCGTGATCGCCATGCGGCCCCGCTCGCCGCTGGACTTCGATGCCCGGCTCCGCGCACTGCTGGCTTTCCTGGCATTGCCGGAGGCGGCAAGCCTGACCGCCGCCAACAAGCGCGCCGTGAACCTGCTGCGCAAATCCGCTGGCGCCAGCGTTGCATCCACGCAGATCGACGCCAGCCTGCTGAAACTGGACGCCGAGCGCAGCCTGTACGCAGCCGTGCAGGCAGCGGAGCGTGTGGTTCCCGGCCAGATAGCCGCGGGCGAATATTCGGCAGCGCTGACGGAACTGGCGCGGCTGCGGCCCGCCGTCGATGCGTTCTTCGAAGGTGTGATGGTGATGGATCCGGATCCGGCCTTGCGCGCAAATCGCCTTGCCTTGCTGAATGCTCTGCAACAACTGTTCGGCGGCATCGCGGATCTTTCCAGATTGCCCGGCTGAGAAATCAGCAGGCGTGGCCTTCGGATACAGGGGTTGATGCGATGAAGCTGATACTGCCGCCCGGCCTTTCCGAACGCGGACTGAACCGCGCCCTCGAGGCGTTCGCCGCGGTTACCGGCCGTGACTGGGTGCTGCGCACTGACGAGGACCGCGAAACCTACCTGGACGTCTACGCACCGGGCAACGAAGCCAGCCATGCACCCTCGGCCGCCGTCGCGCCGGCCTCCGCGGAAGAAGTACAGGCCATCGTGCGGCTCGCCAATGAACATCGCGTGCCACTGTGGCCGATCTCGCGAGGCAAGAATTTCGGCTACGGCGGGGCGGCGCCGCGCATGCCGGGCTGTGTCGTCCTCGATCTGGGGCGCATGAAGCGCATCCTCGAGGTGAACGAGCGCTACGGCTACTGCGTCGTGGAGCCCGGCGTAGGCTTCTACGACCTGCACGATCATCTGCAGGCGCACAACCTGCCGCTGTGGCTGTCGATCCCCGGCAACGGCTGGGGCAGCGTGGTGGGCAATGCGCTGGAGCGCGGCTTCAGCGCCACCCCCTACGGCGACCACGCTGCACAGATCTGCGGCATGGAGGTGGTGCTGCCCGGCGGCGAGCTGCTGCAGACCGGCATGGGCGCCATGTCGCGTGGCGCCACCGGCCCGCTGTTCCACCATGGTTTCGGCCCGTCATGGGACCAGATGTTCGTGCAGTCGAACTATGGCGTGGTGACGAAGATGGGCATGTGGCTGATGCCCGCGCCCGAGACCACGCTCAGCATGAGCATGAAGCTGCCGGACCCGGAAGACCTGGGCTGGCTCGTCGATGTGCTTGCGCCGCTGCGCCTGCGTGGCATCGTGAACCACAACGTGAGCGTGCAGGGATGCATGGCCTCGGCCACCATGTCCTCGCAGCGCAGCGACTGGTACCAGGGCGAAGGTGCGCTGCCCGACAGCGTGTTGCGCGCCATCATGGCAAAGCACGATGTGGGCTGGTGGAATTTCACCTTGCGCCTGTATGGCGATCCGGAAGTGAACGAGGCCAATGCCCGGTTGATCCAGAAGGCCTTTGCGGCGCGAACCACATTGCCTTTCACGATAACGCGCTGGTCACGGGCCGAGGCAGGCAATAACGGCGGACCTTCGCCCGGCGTATTTCCACTGCAGATCGTCAACTGGCACGGCGGCCGCGGCGGGCATCTCGGCTTCTCTCCCGTGCTGCCACCCGACGGCAAGCTGGTGGTCGAACAGCTGCGGCTCACAAGGCAGCGCTTTCGCGAGGCGGGTATCGACTATTCCGGCACTTTCTACATTTCCGGACGGCATGTGATCAACGTGAACCTCATCATCTACGATCGCGACAACGCCGGCATGACGCAGCGTGTACGCGGTCTGTTCCGCGCGCTGGTGAGGGATTCCGCGGCGGCCGGTTACGCCGAGTACCGCACACACCTGAGCTACATGGACGAGGTGGCGGCAACCTTCGATTTCAACGCTCACGCGCTGCGGCGGCTCAACGAGACGGTCAAGGATGCGCTGGATCCGAACGGCATCCTGGCGCCGGGGCGCAATGGCATCTGGCCCGCCCGCTACCGCGGCCAGCGGGGCTCCGGCTGATGCGGCTTGCGATGCTTCATCGGGCTGCATTGTGCCTGCTGGCACTCCTGCCGCTCGCGGCGGCAGGAGCCAGCGCTGGCGAAGCACCGCCAGGCCAGGCACTGTTCCGCCGCCACTGCGGCATCTGCCACCTGCAGGGCGGCACCGGCACATTCATGCTGGGCCGCCGGCTGGGCGACGAGAACGCGCTGCTGGAAACACGCGCCGACCTTGCCGGTGCGTACGTCCGCACTGTGGTGCGCAACGGCATCCAGAGCATGCCGCGATTCTCTCGTGTGGAATTGCCGGATGCGGATCTGGCGCGCATCGTGCAGTATCTTGCCGGCACTCAGCCGCACTGACCGCAACGCCGGTTACCAGGTGATGAACTTCGGGGCGATCGGTACCATCGTCGGGGCCTGGGCCTGAATTTCCGCTATATTTGTCGAGTCAAGAGAATCGCCGTACGTGCGGCACATCAGATTGGGGGTTGTCATGTCGGGCATGAAGGAAGATGAATCCGTTGTCGCCGAGTCCGCTTCCAGCGTCGACCGCCGCAAGTTCATGGGTGGCGCACTGGGTGCCGGAGCGAGCGCCGTGCTGATGGCCGCCGCGGCGCAGGCACAGCAGGGTCCGCAGCCTGCTCCGAATTCGGCCGCGCCGCCCGCCGGCGCTCCGCGCGGCAGCGACATTGCCGAGCGTTATGCGCCGCCGACGCCGCGCGGCCCGCAGCTGTTCCGCGTAGAGATGGATATCGAAGATTGCGAGGTGGTCGGGAAAATACCCACCGATCTGAATGGCGCGTTCTACCGCGTGGGTCCGGATGCACAGTATCCGCTGCACGCCGGCAATATCCCCTTCGATGGCGAAGGGCATGTGGGCATGTTCCGCTTCGAGAACGGCCATGTGAACTACAAGAGCCGCTTCGTGCGCAACGAGCGTTACGTGGCGCAGGAAAAGGCCGGCAAGATCCTCTTCCCCATGTACCGCAATCCGTACGTGGACGACCCTTCCGTGAAGGGCAAGAGCCGCGGCACGCACAACACGCATATCTATCATCACAACGGCAGGCTGCTGGCGCTGAAGGAAGACAGCCCACCGGCGGCGATGGACCTGAACACGCTGGCCACGCTCGATCCGGTCTATACCTTCAACGGCCAGCTCAACAGCAAGACCTTCACGGCACATCCGAAGACCGATTCGCGCACCGGCAACATGCTGGCCTTCGGTTACGAGGCGAAGGGGTTCAACACCACTGACGTGAACGTGTTCGAGTACACGCCCGCGGGCAAGAAGGTGTGGGAAGCCTGGGTCAACGTGCCCTACGTGGGCATGCTGCACGACTTCCAGGTGACCGAACATTTCGTGGTGCTGTATGTGATTCCGCTGGCCTTCGACGAGGCGCAGATCAAGCGCGGCGGCATCCACTGGTCCTGGTATCCGGGCCAGCCCACGTACTTCGGCTTTTTCCGCCGCGGCGGCGATGGCAAGGACGTGCAGTGGATCAAGGGACCGGAACGCAGCGCCACGCACATGATGGGCGGCTTCGACGACGGCAAGCACCTGTACGTGGACGTGGAAATGTCCCTGTCGAATCCGTTTCCTTTCATGCCCATGCGCGATGGCTCGCGCTGGGATCCGGTGCGCGGCGCCAGCCACATCACGCGCCTGTCGGTCGACGTGTCACAGAAGACGCCGAAGGACTACCAGATCGAGACGCTGTTTCCCAACCACATCGGCGCACTGCCGCGCCAGGACGACCGCTACAACACCGTGCCGTATCGCGTTGGCTTCCTGCCCTGCCCCGATCCGGATCCGAAGGACCCGAGCAAGCGGCCGGCTTCCTGCTACGCGCGCTTCGATGTGCAGAACCGCAGCGCGAAGCTGTATCGCGCGCCGGATGGCGCCTCGCTGGCCGAAGCCTGCTTCGCGCCGAAGAGCGCGACGGCACCGGAAGGCAGCGGCTACCTGATGGGTGTAGCTTCGTACGCGGCGGAAGGCGGTCGTGCGGATCTGGTCATCCTGGATGCCGAACACATCGAGGACGGTCCCGTCGCCACGGTGAAGCTGCCCACGCGCATTGCCGGGCAGATCCACGGCTGGTGGGTGCCGGGCAGCGCGATTCCAAAAAAGGCCTGAAGCGGATCACCGCCTCGCGGGGCGGTGGTTCAGGCTTCGCCCTGGCGGCGCAGCTCCAGCACGCGCAGCGAGGACGTTTCAGCCGCCTCCATGCCTGCCTGGCGCAGTGCCTGCAGCGGCTGCGCCAGGTCGTCGGCGGATTGCGGCCTGCCGGTGAGATAGCCCTGTGAGCTGTCGCATCCCATGGCGGCCAGCATGCGCCACTGGGACTCTTCCTCCACGCCTTCGGCGACCGTGCGCAGCCCCAAGCCATGGCCCAGCTCGATGATGGCGCGGATCACTGCCGCATGCTCGCCGCCCTGGGTCAGCGAACGCACGAAGGACTGGTCGATCTTCAGTTCGTCGGCAGCCAGTTCCCGCAGTTGCGACAGCGAGGAATAGCCAGTACCGAAATCGTCGATCGAGAACCGCACGCCGGCGACGCGCAGCAGCTCCATGTTGCGACGTGCGGCTTCCGGTTCATGCATCAGGACGCTTTCGGTGATTTCCAGCGTGAGGGAGCCGGCCGGCAACTGCGTGTCGCGCAGGGCGCCGAGAATGAACTCCAGCATGCCGGGATCTCCCACGTCGGCTGCCGACAGGTTCACCGCCATGTCGATGCGTATGCCCTGCCGGTGCCATGCGGAAAGCTGGGCCAGTGCCGTGCGCAGCACCCAGTGCGTGAGGGTACCGGAGGCACCGGTGCGCTCGGCGATCGGAATGAAATCTGCCGGTGATACGGGGCCGAACTCCGGATGCTTCCAGCGCGCCAGGCATTCGACGCCGGTGATCCGCCGGTCGGCCATGCGCAGCTTGGGCTGGTATTGCAGGTACAGCTGCCCGGTCTGCAGCGCCAGCGGCAGATCCGCGCCCAGCTGCAGCCGGCGCCGCTGCGCCTCGTCGCTGGCGCGCTCGAAGCAGGCAAAGGTCTGCCGGTTCTGCACGGCGGTCTCCACCGCCGCTTCTGCGCAACGCAGCAGCTCGGCGGCGTCGCCGCCATGTCTTGCGGCCGTCACGGCGCCCAGCACCACCGAGGCCTGCAGCGTGATGCCCGCGGTATCGAGAGGTGTCTGTGTGCGTTCACGCAGCTGTCGAGCCAGCGTGGTCACATCGGCGTGCAGCAGCGGACAGACTGCGACAGCGAAGTGAACGGAATCGATGCGCGCCACCAGCCCGTCATCGTCGGACCAAGGCTCCAGGCTGCGCGCGATATGCCACACCAGCTGCTCGGCAATGTCGAAGCCCAGGCTGGCGGAAATCTCCTGCAGGTTGTTCACTGCCAGCAGCACCAGCCCGGCACGTTCGCCGCCACCGAGTTTCTGCAGGCGTGCATTCAGCCATTCCTCGGCAAACACACGGTTGGGCAGGCCGGTGGCTGGATCATGTCGTGCCATGTGCAGCAGCCGCGACTCGCGATCAGCGATGCCGCTCTGCATGCTGTTGAATATCTCCGCCAGGTGCGCGAGCTCACGGCCGCCCGAGGCGCTCACGCCCCTGGAGTAGTCTCCGGCTGCGATTCGCGCCGCGCCCTCGGCAAGATCCTGCACGGGACGAGCTGCACTGCGGCCGAGATAGATGCCTGCAACCACCGCAGCTGCCAGCGTGATGCCGATGATCAATCCCAGGTTTGCCGCCAGGCGGCGATAGGGCGCCATCACTTCCTGCATCGGCTTCAGCAGCACGATGTCCAGGCCTGGCCCGGCCGAGGAAAGATGCGCCAGTGTTGCCAGGTACTCCACGTCATCGAGGCGGATGGTGGCCGGCGCCTCGCGCAAGGGCTGCGCTATCGCGTGAGTGTTGCCGATCATGGATGCCACGGTGCTGGCCATGGCGTGCCGCGCTCCCTGCGGGCCGGCAAGGAAAGCCACATCCACGCCGACCAGGTCACGCAGTTCATCCGCCAGCCGCGCATCGACGGAAAATCCGAGCGCTATATACCCGATCTCGTCCGGCGCCAGCACCGGTGAGGTAAAAACCTGGTACACGCCAGTGGGCGCGGTTATGAAGCGCGCATCACGGGCGCCGAGGCCAGCTCCCGCCTTCAGCGCTGCCAGCAGTGCCGGATCGGTGGCAGTCTGTCCGCCGCTGGCAATCAGCCTGCCGTCCAGGTCCAGCGCCAGCGTGAGGCTGGCACCCATGCGCGCGGCATGATTGGTGAGCGCGGACGCTACGGTGGGACGGTCGCCCGAGGCCACCGCTTCGCGCAGGCCGTAGTCGGCCGTCAGCACCGTGACGGCTGTGGCCAGCTGCTTTTCGCGGTATTCGAGCACGCGCTGCGCGACATGTGCACCGGCCTCAAGCTGTGCGTCCGCGCGCTGCCGCTCCGTGGCCGAGGTTCGCGCCAGCGCCGTGAACAGCGTCACGGTCTCGGCGCCCACCACCAGGCCGATCAGCAGGATGAGAAGTCTGTTGCGAAAGCTCAGCATGGCCTGCGTTTCAATGGCATCTGGTAAATCGTAGTGCCAGCAGAGCTCGCGGCGCGATACGCAGAGTACGGAAATGCGACGTGTATTCCACACACTGATCTGGCTATGGGCGCCCGCTGCGCTGGCCGCGCCCTTGCAGCTGCAGTTTGTCAGCGTGGACGGCCGCCCAGTTCCGGGCACGGTCGTGACGCTGCGCAGCACGGATATCAGCCGACCCGTGGCAAAGCCCACCGCTGCCATCATGGACCAGGTGGATCTGCGGTTCGTACCGCATGTGCTGGTGATACCGCTGGGCTCGCAGATCGTCTTTCCCAACAGCGACGCGGTGAGCCATCAGGTCTATTCGTTTTCGCCGACCAGGAAGTTCCAGCTGCCGCTGTATCGCGGCAAGCCCTATCCACCCGTGCTGTTCGACCGCGAAGGCGTGGTGACGCTGGGCTGCAACATCCACGACCAGATGCGTGCCTATGTATACGTGGTGGAAGCGCAGTACTACGGACGGACCGACAACGCCGGCACATGGGCTGCCAGCGATATCGCTCCGGGTGAATACGAGGTCACGATCTGGCATCCGCTTTCACGCAGCCTGCGACCGGTGCTGCAGCAGAAGCTGCGCATTGAATCCGGCGCTGCGAAGGTGACGCTGCGCGCTGCAGCCGCACTGCAGCTGCGCGCCGAATCGCAGGTTCCCTCCAACTGGGAATCCTACTGATGATCCGCAAGACATTCCTGGCACTCATGCTGCTGGCCATCGCGCTGCCGGCCACCGCGGGATTCGAAGCCAGCCTTGACCTGCGGCTGGTCGAATCCGACGGGCGCAACAGTTATCTGGATGGCGGCTTCGGCAAGCTGCGCTTCGACGACCAGGACGATGGCCTGCAGCTGGGCCGCCTGCGCCTGGCATGGCACGGTGGCATCGGTGGCAACTGGTTTGCCACCGTCGATGCTTCGGCATGGCATCCGGATGACAATCCAGTCATCGACCTTACCGAAGCCTATGCCGAGTGGCGCCCTGTGCCGCAGTCGGCCTGGCGCTCCAATCTCAAGATTGGCGCCTTTTATGCACCGATCTCGCTGGAGCATCGCGCGCCGGGATGGACCAACCCCTACACCATCAGCAGCTCGGCGCTGAACACCTGGGTGGGCGAAGAACTGCGCACCATCGGCGTTGCGTACGAGCTGGAACATCTGGGCACGGCCGAGGGTGGTCGCTTCGACTACGGCGTGCAGGCGGCGGTGTACGGCTGGAACGATCCGGCCGGCGTGGAAGTGGCGCTGCGCGGCTGGTCGCTCAATGATCGCCAGACGACGCTGTTCGGGCGCATCGGCACCTATGCCTACGGCGGTCCCGAGCAGCGGGTGATCTTCTCGGAGATCGACAACCGGCCGGGCTACTACGTCAGTGGCTACGTGCGGACGGATACCGGTCTGGAGCTGCGCGCCCTGCACTACGACAATCGCGGCGACCCGTCCGTCTACAAGGAATCGATCGAGGACTACGCCTGGGACACACGCTTCGATTCCATCGGACTGCGCTATGACGGCTCACGCGGCACCACGTTCATCGCGCAGTGGCTGGGCGGCAAGACCAGCGCCGGTGACGATCCCCTGATGAAGTGGGATTTCGACACCTACTTCGCGCTGCTGGCGCAGAGCATCGGCAAGCATCGTTTCGCGGTGCGCTACGATGATTTCCACGTGCAGCAGACGCAGAACTATCCCTCAGGCCCGCTCGGCAGCGAACATGGCGATGCATGGACCCTGGGCTGGACCTGGGCCGTGCACGAACACGTGGAGCTGGCCACAGAGTGGCTGCGCATCGACAGCTACCACAGCGGCCGCAGGGCAATCGGGGAAGATCCCGATGCCGTCGAGCAGTTGCTGCAGTTCGCGGTGCGCGTCTCGCTATAGGCCTTCGGCGCGGCGGTCAGTGCGCGCTTCCCGCCTCGCCGCGGATATCGACTTTCCGGATCAGCAGCAGCAATGTCGCCAGCGCCGCAATGGCCAGCGGCAGCATGGGCACGAAGAACATCTGCTGCGTGGGCCAGTGCTGCGCCACGATGAAGCCGCCAACCACGGGACCACTCAGTGAGCCGATCCGTCCGACGCCGAGCGCGGCGCCTACGCCTGTAGGCCGGCAGGACACGGGATAGATCAACCCCGCCGCAGCGTTGAGCACACCCTGGCAGCCGATGATGCCGAAGCCGGCCGTGCTTACCGCCGCCATCAGCAGCAGCGCCGAGGAAAATCCGGTAGTGGCAACGGTGAAGCAGCCCGCCAGGCCCAGCAGCAGCAGCACCAGCGCCCACACCAGGCCCAGCCGCCGCAGCAGGAAAACCGTGAGGATGGCAGCGACGGTTCCTCCCCAGTGCAGCACGCCATTGGTCAGCGCTGTCTGCCGCTCTGACAGGCCGGCTTCATTGAGGATGTAGGAAATCCAGCTGTTGATGAAATGCATCGACAGCAGCGTGCAGGCGAACATGAGCCACAGCAACGGCGTGGTGATGCGCAGCGAGCCGGTGAACAGGTCGCTGACCTTGCCGCGCTGCGTGCCCTCGGGTGACTTGCGCAGCGCGAACACCGTCTCGGACGTGACCACCAGCTGCGGATCCAGCTCGCGCGCGCGCCTGGCGATTTCCTCCCGATGCTTGCCGCGGAAGGTCAGGAACAGGATGGACTCCGGCAGGCCCAGCGCGATGATCAGCGCGACGACCAGCGGCACGATGCCACCGGCGACGAACAGCGCCTTCCAGCCGAAGATGGGCACCAGCCAGCCTGCCACCACTGCCGGCATGCCGCTGCCCAGCGACATGCCGATCATGGGAATGCTGGTGAGCGTGGCGCGGCGGCTCGATGGCGAGATTTCCGCGGCCAGCGCGACGACATTGGGCAGCACACCGCCCAGACCCAGTCCCGTGAGAAACCGCAGCACGCCAAGCTGCAGCGGCGTGGTGGCCAGCAGGCAGGCCAGCGACATGCAGGCATACAGGATGGTGCCGACGACGATGACGCGCTTGCGGCCGAAATGATCGCCCAGCCGGCCGAGGAACATGGCGCCGAACATCATGCCCAGCAGGTTCGCCGAGCTGACCAGCCCCAGCTCCTTCGGATCAATGCCCCATTCCTTCGCCAGCCGGGGCGCGGCGAAAGCCAGCAACTGCAGATCGAAGCCGTCGCAGAGCAGTGCGATCAGCAGCAGGATGAGGATGAAATAGCTGCGGCCGTTCAGCCGCTGACGGTCGATGAGATCATCGACGAAAACCGTTGCTGCGCTCACCCCTCACCCCCGGGACGCTACATTTTGTAGTCGTTCTGGGTCCGAGCGTACTCGATGAAGTAGTCCAGTGCCTGGGGATTTGCCATGGCATCCCGGTTGGCGGCCTTGGTCAGCGGGTGGCCTGCCAGGATGCGCCGCACGGGCACTTCCATTCGCTTGCCGGAAATCGTGTAGGGAATGGAAGGCACCTGGTAGATCTTGTCCGGCACATGGCGCGGCGTGTATTCGCTGCGCAGCCGGTCGTTGATCTGCTTGATCAGCTTCTCATCCAGCGTCACGCCATCGGCCAGCTTGACGAACAGCGGCATGAAGAACTTTCCACCAGGCAGATCGAGGTTCACGATCAGGCCGTCTTCGACGCCCGGCACCAGCACGATGGTGCGGTAGATCTCGGCCGTGCCGATGCGGATGCCATGCCGGTTGAGCGTGGCGTCCGAACGCCCGAGCACGAAGCAGCCGCCGCGCTCATTGATGCGGTAGAAATCGCCCTGGCGCCACATGCCCGGGAAATCGCTGAAGTAGGTTTCGGTGAAGCGCTCGTCTTTCTTGTCGTTCCAGAAGCCCACGGGCATGGAGGGCATGGGTTCGGTCACCACCATCTCGCCCACTTCATCGGTGACGAACTTGCCGTTCTCGCCGAGCACATGCACCGCAATACCCAGGCAGCGGGCCTGGATCTCGCCGGCATAGGCCGGCAGCGTGACCACGCCACCGACGAAGCCCGAGCAGATGTCGGTGCCGCCGCAGCCGGGGACGATCCATGCATCCTGCTTCACATTCTCGTAGAACCAGGCCTGGCATTCGGGTGAAACCGGTGATCCCGCGATAGTCACGGAGTCGAGGCTGGAGAGATCGAATTTCGCCTTCGGGACGATGCCGTTCTTTTCCAGGATGGACTGATATGTGGGGCTGGCGCCGAACAGGTTGGCCTTGGCGTCCTGCACCATCTTCCAGAGCAGGTCGCCATCGGGCCAGGCCGGATTGCCGTCATACAGCACGGGCACTACATCCGACAGCATGGCGCTGACCAGGAAGTTCCACATCATCCAGCCGGTGGTGGTGAAGAAGAACAGGCGCTCGCCGGCGCGCATGTCGAAATTGAAGGCCACATGCTTCAGCTGTTCCAGCGTGATGCCGCCGTGGCTGTGCATGATGGGCTTGGGCAGGCCCGTGGTGCCGGAGGAGAAGAGGATCCACAGCGGGTGGTCGAAGCGCACTTCCTCATACTTGAACTCGGCGCGCGACACCGCCGGATGCTCAAGCAGCTCGTGCCAGTAGATGGTGTCCGGCGTGAGCCGACGCGGTGTGACCGTGTCCAGGTACACCAGCTGGATCACCAGCTTCACGCTGGTCAGTTTCGCGAGGATCTTCTCCACCTCGCCGCGGCGGTCGAAGGGCTTGCCGCCGTACTGGTAGCCATCCACATGGATGAACACCGTGGGCTCCAGCTGCGAGAAGCGGTCGAGCACGCCCGGCGTGCCGAAGTCCGGGCCCACCGAGGACCAGATGGCACCGATGGCGGTTGTGGCCAGCATGGCGATCAGCGATTCCGGCACGTTGACTACGTAGGCGCAGACGCGATCGCCCTTCTTCACGCCCATCTTGCGCAGCTGCGTGGCAACGATGCGCACCTTGCCGGCCAGATCTTCCCAGGTGAGGGCTGCGAGTGGCGCGCGCTCGTTCAGGTACAGCACCGCGGTGGCGTCCGGGCGTTCGTGGCGCAGCATGTGCCGCGCGTAGTTGAGCTCCGCGCCCGGGAACCATTCCGTCCCCGGCATGGTGCGTTTGCCCAGCACTGCAACCGGCGGCTTCGAGGCCTCGATGCCGAAGAAATCCCAGCAGGCTTGCCAGAAGGCGTCGATGTCTTCCGTGGACCAGCGCCACAGCGACTCGAAGTCCGCGAAAGTCAGCCCGCGGGTCTGTTCAAGCCAGCGCCGGAAGTCGGTTAATCGCGCCCGCGCAATGCGCTGCTGCGACGGAGACCACAACAACTTCCCAGGCTCAACCATTCCCGACACTCCATGCTTTCAGGCGTCCTGCCCAAGAAAAAAAGGTGCGCTATTGAAGCATGAATTGCGCCGATTTGAGTCGGACAGCAGAATTCGGGGACGCACATATGACGAGTCTTGAATCACTGCCATTCGCTCCCCGTTTTGGCTGCCTCGCGCTCCCCGGTGATAACCTCCAGCACATGGCCGGGCACTTCTCTCGACATGGCTGGAGCCGAGCGGATATTTGCCATGGGCAGGGAGTGGCCGCGTGGCAAGGTGCTGGCCGGCGGCTGGAAAATTCAGCAAGCATACGAATCCACACAACATGCGAGGGGTCCCCATGAACATTCAGGAGCTTGCCGATATCGAGGCCTGCCGCGCGCTGATTCTTGAATTTGCCGCACGCATAGACGGCGGGCAGGCACATACGCTTGGCGAACTGCTGACGGCAGATGCCACCTTTGCGCGCCCTACCATGCCGGACAACGTGATCCAGGGCCGCGATGCCATCCTGGCTGCATTCTCTGCCCGACCGAAGCATCTGGTTTCACAGCATCTGAACCTGAATATCCGTATCCGTCTCACGGGTCCGGATTCGGCCGAAGGGCAATCGGTGGTGATGCTGTTTCTGGGCAATGCCGGCGACGAACTGGTTCCAGGAAAGGGCCGGCCGACGGGCGCTCCTCTGCTCGGTACCTGGACCGACCGCTTCGTGCGCACTGCGCAAGGCTGGCGCTTCCAGGATCGCCGCGGTGCGGCCACGATGCACGGCTGAACATGCAATTCCTCGGCTCGCTGGTGTACACGGCCTTCTTCCTGCTGTTCACCTTCGCATATGGATTGTTCTTCAGCCTGGTCGGCCCGTTCATTCCGTTTCGGCACCGCTTCCCGCTGGCGCGGATCTGGGGGCAGTCGCTGCTGACAGTGCTGCGCTGGACCTGCCGCCTCGACTACCGGGTCGAGGGCCGGGAAAACCTGCCGGCTGGCGCCAGCATCGCGCTGGTCAAGCATTCCTCCAGCTGGGAGACCTTCGCGCAGGCGGTTCTGCTGCCGCGGCAGGCCTGGGTGCTGAAACGCGAACTGATGTCGATCCCCTTCGTCGGCTGGTCGATACGGCTGCTGCGTTGCATAGCCATTGATCGCGGGGCGGGCGGCGCTGCCGTGCGCCAGATGATCGAGCAGGGCCGCGCCTGCCTGGCTGCCGGCACATGGATCGTGGTCTTTCCGGAAGGCACACGCATGGCGCCCGGCGAAACACGCCGCTATGGCGTAGGCGGCGCCGCAGTGGCAGCGGCCACAGGCGCCCTGGTGGTGCCTGTAGCCCATAACGCCGGCTGGTTCTGGCCGCGGCGCAGCCTGATGAAAAAGCGCGGCACGATCCGCGTGGTCATCGGGCCACCCATCTCCACGCTGGGACGCGATCCGCGCGAAATCAACGAAGAGGCGCAGCGCTTCATCGAAGCGCACTCCGGACCGCCGGAAGCTACTTGACCTCGTAGGCCAGGTTCACCGTTGTCAGCGTATCGGTCTTCTTGAATCCGGCAGGCGGATCGGTGTTGTGCCGCACCGAATACGCCAGCACCAGCAGCAGCCTGCCGGTCATCTTCACCGACAGCCCGATCTCGTTCTGCAGGAAGTTGTTGCCGGAGGTGGTCTCGACATTGAACTTGTCGTAGAGGCTGGTCGAACCATTGAACTGGTGGTCATAGTCCATGCCGGCAGCACCGGCGATGCTGCTCTGCTTGTCATCGGGCGCAGGTGGAACACCGTCGATCTCGAAGGTTTTGTAGCCCACGCCGATCTGCGCTGAAAGATGCGTGTCGTCCCGGTCGATGAACTTGCGGCCCAGGCCCGTGCTGATCGTCGCCTGATAGTTGAAGCCGCTGAAGCGGTCATCCTCGTATCGCGCGCCGCCGTACCAGTAGCTGCGGTTCTGGAAGCTGCGACGGGTTTCCAGCCCCAGCTCGAAACGCTGGGCCGTGGTTTCGCCATCGTCCTGCACATACAGGCCCGCGGCGCGGCCCGAGGTCTCCCATGCACCCTCCGTCCGGGTTACGGCCAGCTTGGCATTGCCGCTCTTGGTGTCGGTGTTGCCGCTGGCCAGCGCCATGCCCACCTCGCCCTTGCCGGTCCACTGCGCCATCGCAGGGGCGGCCACCGCACACATCAGCAGCAACGCTGATCCGGAAATGAATCGCGACATGATTCCCGACATGATCTCTCCTTACAGCAAAGCCTCTACATCCGCTTCCAGGTCTTCCGGCTTGTCATTGGGCGCGAAGCGCTTGCGCACCTGGCCGTTCCGGTCGACGAGGAACTTGGTGAAATTCCATTTGATGGCTTCCGTGCCCAGCACGCCGGGCTTCTCGGACTTCAGGAACTGGTACAGCGGGTGCGTGCCGGCACCATTGACCTCGATCTTCGCGAACATCGGAAAGGTCACATCGTAGGTCGTGCTGCAGAAGCTGCCGATCTCGGCCTCGTTGCCAGGCTCCTGCGCGCCGAACTGGTTGCAGGGAAAGCCCAGCACTTCCAGGCCGCGTGCATGCAGGCTGCGGTACAGCGCCTCCAGCCCTGTGTATTGCGGGGTGAATCCGCATTTGCTGGCAACGTTGACGATCAGCAGCACCCGATCCTTGAATTCGGACAGGTCGCGTTCGGTGCCGTCGAGACGGCGCGCGGTGATTTCGTAGATGGACATGGTGGCCCCCTTTCGCATTGCGCGAGGGGCGATAGCCTAACCTGTTGCGCGACAGGCCCGAAGCAGATCCAGTGTAGGACGATAGGCCGTGGTGGAGATGTCGCCCAGGCCCAACAGGGTGTGCGAGAGGTTGTCATGCGACAACGGATCCTGCAGGTGGGTGCGCAGGCAGCCCGCATCCAGTTGCAGCCGTGCAGCGGCGCCTGAAGAGAACCACATCAGCATGGGCACCTTCTTCTGCACCTCGGGGGCAAGCAGGTACGGCTGCCCGTGCAGATACAACCCGTTCTCGCCCAGCGATTCGCCATGATCGGAAACGTAGATCAGAACGGAATCGACGCGGGCCTGCTGCGCGGCAAGGCGATCGATCAGACCGGCGAGTACATGGTCGGTGTACACGATGGTGTTGTCATAGGAATTGACGATCTGTTCATCCGTGCAGGTTTCGATGCGTTCCGTCGCGCAGACAGGCTTGAAAACCTCGCCTTCCGGTGGCACGCGGCGATGATAGGCAGGACCATGGCTGCCCATGGAGTGCAGCACCACGAGATTGTCACGGACGATGATCCGCAGTTTCTCGTCCAGGGCATACAGCAATGCATCATCGCGGCATTCGCCGTTGCTGCAGGAATCCCGGTGGTAGGGCTGTGCCTGTTCCGTCGGCACGCGTGCGCATACCTTCTTGCAGCCGGACTGGTTCTCGATCCAGTTGACGGCCCAGCCCGCGCGTTGCGCGATGTCGAGCACAGTGTCACGGTTCTCCGCAGCTGAGAGTTTGAACTCCTCGCGCGGCAACTCGGAGAACATGCAGGGCACGGAGACCGCGGTGGCAGTGCCGCAGCTGTGGACATCGGAGAAGTAGAAGACACCCTTTTTCGCCAGCAGCGGGTTGGTGTCGCGCGCATAGCCGCCAAGGGAGAAATTGGCAGCGCGTGCCGTTTCACCGACGACCAGCAGCACCATCATGGGCTTGTCGTGCACAGCGCCTTCACGGCGTGCATCCTCACCCACCTTCACATAGGGCTGTGCACCACGCATTGCCTTGCGACCAAGCTTCAGCGAGGCCGAGAGCACATTGACCGGCGCCATCAGGTAGCGCGCGGAACCCTGGTTGCGGAAGAAGGAGACGTAGGAGGAATACAGCGGCAGGCCCACCACCAGCACCAGCGCAATACCCGCCAGCGCGCCGAGCAGGTATTCGCGCACCGAGCGCTGCCAGATACGCATGGGCAGCCGCACCCGCCAGATCACCAGCATGGGCAAGCCTGCCAGCCAGGCAATGCGCCACAGCAATGGCCAGCCTAGAAAATCACGCGCCTCGGCGGTGTTGGTCTGGAAGGCGTTGCGCAGCATTTCCGAGTCCAGCGCAACGCCGTAGGTATCCATGACCCAGCTGGCGCAGGCGGCGACCACCAGCAGGACGCTCAGCATCGGGCGCAGCAATCGCCCCGGTGACAGCAGACGCGCCAGCGCCATGTTCAGCCCCAGCAGCGCCAGGAACAGCGATGCGGCGAACAGCCAGCCTCGCGCGCCGGCGGCCTGTGTATGGAACAGCAGCAGCCACAGGGCGCGGTTGGCCGTGAGTACGATCCATGCGGCCGTGAGCAGGCACAGCCGGTTGTCGGTGAGCTTCATGCTGGCTGATTATGTACGTTTGGCGGGTCGGGACGGATGGATCTGATGCCGGAGCTTCCAACCGTCCATCCCTGAAGGCAAGATGCCAGCCATGGGAGAAAACGAGAACAATACTTTCCCGTCCGGTGAACAGGGTGCCCGCAACGAAAGCATCATCGACTTCACGCGTTACTCCAGCGATCAGCTGAAGGAGTTGCGCGATGGTTCGGCTTTCGATGCCAGCCCATTGGCGCTGGCTGCGTTGCTGGCCGAAATGCAGCGGCGGGCCACATTGCGGGCAACGGCCGAGGAGTGGCAGGTGCGCTTCTCGCGATTCAATGGCGTTCTGGGTTGGTTGGAATCCCTGTGGCGCAGGAGTCCGGTGTACGGAGATGGTTCCGTGCTCGCAAGCCCGGAAGCGATCGTGCTGCGCGGCTGGCAGAGGACGTGGCTGGGCGCTCCGATAGAGCGCGCAATTTCGCTACCGCGAGCCGCCATCCGGAATGTCATCCTTTGGGGCGCGGTGGTGCGCTTCGAATCGAAGCGCCGCGCATTGTTCTCCCGCCGGATCGAATTGAGAACGGCGGATCCGGCGTGCCGTCAGGCTTTGATAGCGGCTTTGCCCATCACACGGACGAGGCGTTTCGAGCGCGACGGCGAATCATTGTTGAACTTTGAAGAGCAGATCCGTACTCGGTGCCCTACCGCGTGGATCACGCCTGCCTTGGTCGCGATCAACGTGCTGGCATTCGTGGCGCAATGCTTGAGCGTGGCGCGAGGTTCTGATTTGGGCGGATCCGGACTTGGCTTCTGGGCAGCAAATATCGGGCCGCTGACGATCGACGGACAGTGGTGGCGTCTGTTTACCGCGATCTTCGTCCACAGCAACCTGTTGCATCTGCTGTTGAACATGTGGGCACTGTGGAACATCGGGAGACTGACGGAGCGGCTGTTCGGGAACAGGGCCTACCTGGGCCTGTATCTGGGCGCGGGCCTGATCGCCAGCATGGCTACTCTCGCCTGGGATCCGGCGCGGGGATCCGTGGGAGCCTCTGGGGCGATATTCGGCCTCTTCGGTGCTTTCCTCGCATACCTCATCCGGCCAGGCGACTTGCCACACGGAGTGTTCCGCTCACACTGGGTTCCGACCCTGCTTTTCGTTGCTTTCAACCTCGTCAGTGGCGCGCTCGATACCGCTACCGACAATGCCGCGCACGTCGGAGGGCTGCTCGGCGGCTTTGCACTTGGACTGGTTCTTGCGCGGCCGGTGTCCAGGCGGGAGGAATCCGTCTCGTTCAGGCGCAGTCATTTCACCGCCACGATATTGATAGTTGGAGTGCTCGCGGCTGGTTTCACCTACTTGCACTCGATGAAAGGCCCGGTGCCGGTGGCGCATCAATTTGCAATCCGGCAGGCTTGGTACGTCAATGGCGAGGCACGCGCGGTAGCGCGCTGGCAGGCCATCGAGACCCGACTCGGAGTCGGGACCATGAATGATGACGAGCTGGCGGCGCAGGTGCAGACGGAGATTCTTCCTTTCTGGAAGGATGCGCATCTGCGGCTGCAACAGGCGGCCAAGGAACTGTCCGGTGAAGACCTGGCCTACATCAACGAGGTTGCGGCATTTGCAAGATCCCGCAAGGAGTGGGCGGAAGCGGTGATCGCCGTAGCCAAGGGGCGGGATCAGCAGCAGTTCGCTGTCGCAAGGGCACGGGCAGACGAGGGCACCGTCATCCTGGCCCGGATCACGCGTCTGGCCATGCGATCCGATGCGGCACAATTGACTGGCGGACTGAAGAACCTGCGGGTTATCTCCTGGATTCGTGCAATAGGCGGCGGCCATGAAGGCGATTGTATTCAGGCTCCCGCAGTCATCGATGTCGCGATTGCCCCGACAGACTCACACAAGGATGGCCCGGTTCTGGCGCAGCAGGCGGCTTGTGCAGCTCAGCGCCTTTACCGCAATGAGGACTATCGGCGACTGGACAGCCTGCTTGGCGCACACGTGTCGGATCTGCGTGATTTGCCTGGCGGCGGTTCGTCATTTTCGGCTTTTGCTGGCGGCCTGAGCGACCTCGTCACCTACGGCCCTGCAACGATAGACGATCACCTCCGGCAACTTGCTGCATGGCGGCGGATGGTGCCGGGTTCGTTCTATCCGGATCTTATGGAGGCGAGCCTCTTCAATGACTGGGCCTGGGCGGCGCGCGGGCACGGCACCGTCAATCAGGTCAACCAGCAAGCATGGGCTCTGTTCGCGTATCGCAACGAGATGGCACAGGCTGCGCTGGATGAAGTCGACGCGGCTGCGCGGCAAGATCCACTGTGGTGCCACCTGGCCATGGGTCTGGCACATGATCGATCCCACAGCATCGAGAGTATTCGTGCAGTTTTCGACCAGTGCATGCAGCTTCACCCTGACTACGAGGTGCTATACAGGATGATGCTGCGGTCACTAGAGCCACGCTGGTTTGGCTCGGCAGAGAAGGTCGCGGATTTTATCAATGAAATGGTGACGTTTGCCGACGAGCCGCAACGCAACCGTATGTACGCTCGGTTGTACTGGATTTACGCGAGTGTCGAGCGTGACGACGTGAATATCTTCGAAGACTCAAAAGCCATCTGGGAGCTCATGCACACCGGCTTCGAGGAGTTGCAACGTGAATATGCTGACAGCGACCTAGTACTGAATGCCTATGCCCGGTTTGCCTGTCTCGCTGGCGACAAGCCGACATACCGGGCGATACGATCCGAACTGAAGCAGCGAACCTCTGCCACCGGATGGACATCGAAGACCACCATGGCTGGCTGTGACAGGAAGATGCTTAGGTAGCGATTCCTGCTATCCCTTTCGCAGCGGCTTGAGTGCGCCCGCCCAGGCCTCGACCTGGTCAAGAACCTGCGACAGGGTCTTCTCCTGGTGCGGCAACGGTTTGAACACGGAGAAATTCTCGAAGTCACTGGCGAAGGTGAGGCTCACCTGGGCGCGAACGGTGGCCAGTTCCAGATTGCTGCAGATGGCGCGCAGCATGTCGATGGAGCGCGTGGCGCCGGTGCCGCCGTAGCCGACGAACCCCGCCGCCTTGTTGCACCATTCCTTGAACAGGAAATCGAGCGCATTCTTCAGCGCCCCCGAGGGGCCGTGGTTGTACTCGGGACTGACGAATATATAACCGTCGAAGCTGGCGATCCTGGCGGCCCAGCGCCTGGTGTGTTCCTGCGTGGGCGGGCTGCCCATGGCGGGCGGCACTGGTTCATCCAGCAGCGGCAGGTTGTATTCGGCGATGTCCACCAGTTCGTATTCAGCGCTACTGCGCTTGCCAGCCAGGCCATGGACCCATTGCGCCACGCCCAGCCCCTTGCGGTTGGGGCGTGTGCTGCCAACGATGATGCCGATTCGCATGCGGTTCTCCTCTCCTGGGGGAAGGCCGCAGGGTTGCACAGGTGTGCTGCTGCAGCTGCCGACAACCAATTTCGGTCAGGTTATCAAAATTGGAGGGAGCACGAAGACTACAGGCCAGCGCCGGCCGCTACCCGGACGATTCCTGCCGCGGCTGCTCTGAATCAACGCGCCGCGCGGCCCGGGTCCGTTGGCTCGCAGCGCAGCTGGCCCATGGCTGGCCGGAACTGCACCGATACCGGCGCCTCGATGTGCCCCGCTGCGGTGACCAGCCTGATGCCCACATCGTCCAGGTAGGCCTCGATGAAGCTCTGGATGCCGAGCAGCCGCTCGCGCCCGCCGCTGCGCTCGCCGGCATGCGCCACGAATTTCGCCTGCCAGTGGCGCGCACGCGGATCGCTTTGCCGCAGGTCCGCGAGGCAGCGATCCAGCAGCAGCAGGTTGGTTGAGAGGGTGTTGTCGGTGAGCTCCGGATCGCTGACCTGTCCCGGACGCCCGATCTGCAGATGCAGCAGCGCACCGCCCTCCTGCACCTCGTCGTAAAGGCACAGCGCAAAAGAGGAGCGCAGCACTGCAGTCAGCAGTACGTCGTACCGGGCGATTTCAAATTGATCGACCGGCACCTCAACTTCCTGTCGGGCGCGATCCGTCATGGGAGAATGGCGCCGTCTAGCGGGAGAATGGGCTGCGCATTGGTCCAGTCTGTCAGTGGCTGCGCCGGGGCGTGAGAACGGGCATCACAATATGAACCCGCCCGGTCCGGATGCCCATGCATGCCCGCGGAGCAATAGCTACAGCCGGAACCAAGTCACGTCACTTCTGGTCAGTTCCTGCCAGTAACGTGACCATATTTGGGGGGAGTGCGTGCCGGGCCAGGGCTTTCGTCTGCTGCTGCTGCTTGCCGCACCCTGTCTTTGCGCTGGGGCGGAAGAACTGCAGGTCATTCCGCGCAATCCGCAGCCCGTCGCCATCGACGGCGAGATCGAAGTGCTCGAATGGGCGGTTGCCGCGGCGCAACCGCTACCCAGCGAAATCGATCCGCAGCGCGTGGTGCCCACCACCTGGCAGACCACCATCCGCATGGCTCACGATGGCCGCAACCTTCTGCTGGCCTTCGATGCCAGGGACGAAATGCCGGATCGCATCGTCGCCGCACGCGGCGCGCGCGACACCATCAGCAACGAAGACTATGTGGTGGTGCAGATCGACGCCGAGGGCGGCCGGCAGCGCCACTACGAGTTCCGTGTCAGCGCGGCCGGCATACTCGATGATCGCATCGCGGGCGGCAGCAGTGCCGGCTCTCCCCAATGGAGCGGTGCGTGGGTGGCAGCGGCGCGACGCAGCGAGCGGGGCTATGTGGTGGAGATGTCCATTCCGCTCAGCACGCTGAATGTGCGCATGGCTTCCGACGGTTCGCTGTCGTTGCCGATGAACGTGACGCGCCACATCGGCCGCGATCGTCGCGAAACGGTCTCGCTGTTGCCGGTGGACACGACGCAACTCTGCCAGGAATGCCAGTACGCACTGTTTGCGCTGCCGGACGTGCAGGGCGAAAGGCAGGGGCTGCAATTGCGGCCCTACCTGGCCGTACGCCGTGCCAACCAGTATCCCGGTAACGCCGCGGCAACCAGCGACACTTCCATTGATCCGGGCATTGATGTGTTGTGGCGACTGGGTGGCGGACACAAGGTGGTTGCCACCGTGAACCCGGACTTCTCCGAAGTGGCTCCCGACCAGATCCAGTTCGATGTGAACCGCCGCTTCGCGGTGTCTTTTGCCGAGAACCGCCCGTTCTTCACCGAGAATGCCGGCGCCTTCGGCGCCCTGATCCCGCTGGTGTACACACGCAGCATTGCCGATCCCAAGGCTGCGGCTGCCTACAGCGCGCAGACGCCGAAGACCACCGCAGCCGCGCTGTATTCACTGGACCGCGCCACCAGTTTCATCGTGCCCTCGCAGACCGGTTCGCGGCTGGTGGCCATCGATGACGATTCTGCGACCTTCCTCGGTCGCCTGCAGAGCAATGGCGCCAACGGACAACGCGCGGGCATGCTGGTCACCGGGAGACGCGCCACCGACTACGACAACGTAGTGGTGGCGGCCGATGGACGCCTGCCCTTCGGCGAGCGCCATGCAGTGCAAGCCCTTGCGGCAGTGTCGCGGGCCACTGCAGGCGCGCAGCTTGCCGAAGATTTCGGGCTACCGGAGAAGTCGGAAGGATCCGCCGTGAAGGTGGACTACAACTACCGGCAGGAGCGCTATGGCTCCAATACGAACGTTGTCTTTTCGACCAGCGGATTTCGTGCAGACGCCGGCAACCTGGGACGTGTCGGCAATACCTCCGCATTCCACGAGTGGTACTGGAACATTCCTCGTCCCACCGGCGGCCGTATCAGCAGCTACGGCGGCGGGATCTGGGGCAGCCTGCTCGACCTGACGAACCAGCGCGACGGTGAATGGAATCTCGAGACCTGGGGTTACATGAACCTCTCGGATGGCAGCGGCATGGATGCCTACCTGCACTACACCGATGAGATCTACCAGGGTCGCACCTTCCACGACTTCAGCATGGGCACCTCCTGGGGCTGGCAGATTACGCCGCAGGTGCGCGTTTTCGCCGGCATCAACCGCAATGAGGAAGTCGATCTGCAGGCCGTGGAATCAGCCGTGAGCATACGGCCTTTCTTCGGCTTCAACCTGAAGATAGGGTCGACGCTGTCGATGTCGGGCAACTACGAGTTCGACAACACCGACGGCGAGATGACGCGCAATTACCGCACCGGCTTCGCACTGCTGAAAGCCAACTGGTCGCCGCGGCTCGGGCATACCCTCTCCCTGGTGGGCAACTGGGGCGGCACGCACGAAATCCACAAGCTGACGATGGAGCCGGACACGCGCTCCGACCGGGCCGTGGCGCAGCTGGTCTATCTGTACCAGCGCGCGGATCGCTCGTCCTTCCAGATCGGGGTGAATGCCGGCGGTCTTGGCGATGACGGCATGGGCTCCATACACAAGTCCAGCCAGCTGGTGTTCAGCAAGCTGATCCTCAATCTGGATTTCGGCGGCTAGCCGGCTTGTGCAGCTGCCCGGGGCCGCGGCGCTGGCGGATCGCGCGGCGACTGCATCTGAACCGGCGGTGTGACGGTGGTTTCGGCCGGTTTCTGCAGCTGCGGGATCCACTCGTACGGCACGCGGTAGGCACGATACACGGCGTTGCTGCCGCCATCCGGCGCGGGATTGATGTACTCCCACACGATGCGCTTCTGTGGCGTCACCTCGAACAGCCTGCCGCCGGCGCCCTCCGTGATCAGCGTATTGCCATTGACCAGGCGCTGCGCACTGCTAATGTTGGTGCTGAAGAAGCCGTTGCCCGTATAGGACCACACGAGCTCAAGCTTCACTGGATCGATCTCCAGCACACGCGATGTGGCGCGCGCCAGCCCGCCGTAGCCATCGCGCGCCATGGGCGTGTCGAAGCCATAGCCACTGGCACCGCCATTGTCGAACACCAGCAGATTGCCGGCGCCGGGCAGCCCCTGCGGAATGAGGTGTGCATGATGCTGGCCGATCAGCTGGCCAATACGCATCAGAGCCGGTGATTCGCGGAAGTCGGGGCCCATGCGCCACACGATGTGCCCGTCGCGGGCCACGATGGCCAGCAGGCTGGCCTGCCGGCTGCTGATGAGGACATTGTCGGGAGCAAAGCGCTTGTCACCGGCGTCGAACCAGCGATTGGGCCCAAGCCAGGTAGCCGAGTTGACATGCAGCCAGTCGAAGTCGCGCCGCTGCTGCGGACCAGCGCCGGCGCCGCCGCCGTTCTTGATGGACTCGCGCGCAGCTGGCGAGAAACCCAGCTCATCAATGTGATCACCGGCCAGCCACTCCCAGCGCTTGCGGCCGTCGGTGCCATACTCGATGAGCCTGTCGTCATCGAGCGGCAGACCGGAAATGCTGGCTGACTGCCGGCTGACATGCGTCAGTACCAGGGTGGTGCCGCCCGTGGAGGCCGGCGTGAATGAAGGCGAGTAGTAGCCGGAGGGAAAATCCGACCGCTGCCAGTCATGGTGCTGGCGCAGGGACCGCACCTTCGTGCCATCGCGCAGCGCAATCTCTTCCTCTCCATTCAGGGACCAGCGCTCCGCGCCAGTGAAATCCTTCTGCACCAGCCGCAGTGATTCCTGATGGCCAGGGTTGGCGCCCGCCGCAGCGATGATCTCGCCATTGGGCAGGATGCGCGCCGGTCCACCCGCAGAGTTGTTGAAACCCTCCCACTGCTTCACCACGCGGCCGTTCATGTCGATGACGACGACGCCAGGCTCGCGCAGCAGGCTCAGCACGGTGTAACCGTTCCAGGTCTTGTCAGGCTGATAAAGAGTAGTGCCGGTGGGATAGACGGACGGGGCCGCCTGCGTGAGGTTGGCGACCGGAACCAGCATGCACAACATGGCGCAGCGAAAAAGTTTCATGTGTACCCCCGTCATTTTTGCCTGCCGGGAATCAGCACTCTCTGCGGTGTGCTGCCAGCCCGGCACATGTGTTGCATAGAATAGGACTGTGATGCATTCGCTGCAGAAAATACCTGCGCCGGGCGTATCAGTGGTTATGGCCCAGTAGCACCTCGAGGTGATGCATGGATACCGGCTCCGACACGCAGTTGATCGCCGTGAACAACCTCACGGAGTTCTTTCGCGACGCGCTGGACAAGGCGCTGCTGCACCAGCATGTCTCACTGGACGACCACACTGCACACTATGTGGTCAGCCTGCTGGCGCTGTACTCCCGCACGGAGGTGTCGCATGCGGACACGCGCCCCGGCCAGCGGTGGGTTGGGCTGGCTGATCTGCTGGCGCAGGCCGCGGCAGTGAACACCCAGGCCGAGCGCGACGCCATCCTGCAGCGCCTGGGCGATGTGTCGCTGTTTGTCGCCGGATTCTTTGCCCACGGTTTCGAACGGCGCCTTGTCGATGTGAACTACCACGTGGCCATGGGCGGGACGGCCTATGCCTCACTGGCGTCATCGCTCATGCATGGCCCGCGCCGCGTGCTCTGCAGCGTGTTCGATGAGCTGGCGCGGAAATTCCAGTACGTGGTGGACGCCATCGGCGAGATCAGTGACACCGCGCGCGTCTGGTCCTCGAAGGACGTGCTGCGGCTGTACGAACTTTGGCTGAAGACCGGCAGCCGGCGCGCGCAGGGACTTTTGCAGCATCTTGGCGTAGCCCCTGTGGCGGTGTCGCTGCGCACCAGCTGACATGCTGCTGCCCCTGCAGCGATTGCTCGAGACCATCTACGACGCGCCCTGCGGTCACGATGTACGCGACTTCCTGCTGCAGCGCCACGAACTTCCCGGCGCGCGCCGCGAACTGGCCAGCGACGAAGAACTGGTGCTGATCGAGCGTCCCCGCGAGTCCTACCTGGGCCTGTACATCGATGCTGCAGTGCTGGAACGGCTTGAATCGCGCAATCCGCTGCGGGAACTCGACGCGGGAAATCTCGCCGATTTCTGGACTGCCCTGGAGGGCGTCAGCCACTTTTCGTACCTGATGTGGAATGCCGGGCACCAGCGTGGCATTTCGCAACTCGAACTCGAGTTGCAGGCGGAGGTCGACAAGTACGTGGCGAGCTGGTGGCTGCTGCGGCGACAGCATCCCGCTCATCAGCCACGCGAACTGCATTACCTGCTGTTTCGCTGCACTCGGGTGGATTCTTCGTTGAGCCCCGCGCGCCAGGACCTGTACACGGCTGCCAGTCGCTACGCTGCGCGCTTCTGCAGTCGACTGGAATCGGCGCTGGCATCGAATCGCCCCGTACTGCGACGTGCCGCTGTAGCGGCATTGCGACGCTTTTACCGCCTCGGCAGCACGCGTAAGCTGCAGCACATCGATTCGTTCATGAATCGGTCGCTGCTCGCCGCGATCTAGGGAAAAATCTGCTGCAGGAGGTAGCCATGGCCCGCTATGTCGATGGATTCGTGATTCCGGTGCCGAAACGCAGTCGCGCCGCCTACGTGAAGATTGCGCGGGTGGCACGCAATGTGTGGATGGACCTGGGCGCGCTGGATTACCAGGAATGCGTAGCCGACGATGTCAAACCCGGCAAGGTCACATCGTTCCCGCAGAGCGTGAAGCTCAAGCCCGGCGAGGAGGTGTGGTTCTCCTACATCGTCTACAAGTCGCGCAGGGATCGCGACCGGATAATGAAGAAGGCGATGCAAGATCCGCGTCTCGCCAGCATGGACCCAAAGAAGATGCCCTTCGATGGCAAGCGCATGTTCTTCGGGGGCTTCAAGCCGATGGTATCGGCCTAGGCTAGAACACCGAAGCGGGCGGCTCGCCCATCATCGCCCCGCGCACCAGTGGAATGGGCGGACCGCCGTAGGAAAGAAAGACGTCGTGGAACTGATGCCAGCAGCTCTTGCTGTCTGCGCTCCCGCGCGTGGCGCACCAGTCGGCGCGCAGCTTGCGGATCATCAGCTTGCCCATGGTGTAGTTGAGGTAGGCCGGATCGTAGGCGCCGCGCGCCGCCTGCTGCTCGGCATTGCCCTCGTCCTGCCCGCCCTGCTCGAGAAACATCCGGCGTGACTGCTCCAGGGTCATGCCGCCGGTATGCAACCCGATGGCCGACAGCAGCCGCACATTGCGCAGCAGTGCATTGGTCAGCTGGCCGATGTGCGCTTCCGGATCTGCGTTGCCCAGACCCTCTTCCCACATCATCTCCTCGGCATAGTGGGCCCAGCCTTCACCAAAGGCATAGCCAACATAGAGCCGGCCAATCATCGACTTCGAACGGTTGGCATGCAGGTACTGCAGGAAGTGTCCGGGCCATACTTCGTGGACTGAAGTGAACAGCAAGTCTGCCTTGCCCGGTATGTATTCCTGCTGCTTTGCCCTGGACCAGGAGGGGTCAGGGGCCGCAACGTTGAAATACGAGGGCATGTTCTTTTCGTACGGACCGGGAATATTGATGTAGGCCGCGTTCTGCGCATTGTAGGGCGGCGACTGCTTGACCTTCGCCTCCTCGGTGCCCGGAATCGTGACGATCTGCTTTTCCTGCACGAAGTGCTTCAGCTCATCGAGCAGTGTTCCGGCGTATTGCACGGCATCGCCGGCCGGCGGCTTCGATGCGTTGGCCTTGTGCACGCACTGACGCACACTTCTGCCTGGGGCGAACGCCTTGCAGGCTTCGGCCAGTGACTTCAGGTTACGTTCCAGATCCTCCCGTCCCATCTTCTCCAGTTCGGCCAGCGGTGTATCCACCCGCTCGGTGTCATGCAGCATCTTCGAGAACAGCTCCGCGCCGATGGCGAACTGCTCCGTCTGCGTCGCGCGCAAGGAGGCCAGATGCCGGTCCAGGGCGGCCAGCGCTGCTGCCGCCGCCGCATTCTGCTTCTGGAATTCCGCCTGGGCCGGCGCGTCGCCAACGTCCTTGAACACCTTCACAACATCTTCCTGCAGGAACTTGCCCAGCGGACCGAAGGTGTACGCACCGATGTCGATGAATGTCTTCGGTAGCGGTCCCTGCAGGTTGGCCTGGATCTGCGCGGCGGCGGCGGGCACATTCGAAGCCCAGCGCGTGTAGGCCTTCATGCGCGTTTCGATATCGGCGTATGGCCTGTCCAGGTAGAAGCTGGGATCCAGGTAGTACCACTCCGGATTGCGGTGCGGCCAGTCCGCGGCTTCCAGCCAGAACAGCCTTTCGTCGATTACTGCCAGCAGGTAGTCGCGCTCGAATCTCTGGGTGTCCGCAAGCCTGCTGTCCTCGACTCCGGCGGCCCGCGTACGCCATTCCTTCAGGCGCCTGGTCTCAGCCTGCAATCCGGCCGCGCTCCAGTCGGGGAGCAGGCCGTCATATTCATGGCGACCCTGGTACGCGGCCAGCGAGGGGTTGGCCTTCATGTCGCTCTCGATCCACTGGTCCACCAGCATTGGCCATGGATCCTGTACAGCAGCTGCAGGTGGCTTGCCGCCGCAGCCGGTCATGGCAGCGGCCAGCAGCAGGCCCATCATCACCCATCGCGCAAGCCTGCCCGGTATCGCGCGCATTTGCCGCCTGCTACTTCATTACCCGCGAGTAGCGGGCCAGAAGCCACAGCGCCAGCGGCCAGAACAGGGTGTTGAGGAAATCGTGCAGGCTGGACAAATAGCGCCAGTGACCGAACTTGCGCAGGTCGTCGCGCGCATCGAGTGCCTCCCCGAGCAAGGCCAGCGCCACGACGGCAATGATGGGAATTATCGAACGCAGGCCCTTGCGCGAGAAGGCCGCGCACACCAGGAACACGGTGATGCCGACATAGATATGCAGCGCATCCTTGGACAGGGATGCGACGTGCACGATCTCGTGCTTCATCGACTGGAATGCCGACATGGCCACGGGTCGAGATTACGGACCAGCGCTGCAAATGAAAAGACCCGCCAGGTTCGCTGGCGGGTCTTCATCAACAGGGCAAGGAAATGCCTGCTGCGCTATCAGAACTTCTTCTGCACCGTTACGGCCCACTCACGCGGCCGGCCCGGAGCGCCATCGGTATGACCGGCACCCGTGTACTGGTCGGCCCGGGAATTGAAGTAGTACTTGTCGCCCAAGTTGGTGCCTTCCAGCGCCACACCCAGGTCTCCCTCGGCATTCTGCCAGCTCAGGCGCGCATTGATGAGCGTGTACCCGCCGATGCGATTCGTGACCTGGTTGTTGCCGTTGGTCCACAGCTCGGACTGGAAGCTGCTGTCCACGCGCGGGGTGATCTTGCTGCCGTTCCCCATGGTGATTTCGTACTGCACGCCGAGGCTGGCCTTGTCTGCCGGCATGAACGGCGCGACGAAGGCCGGCTGGATGCCGCCGACATTGTTCAGCTTGGTGTACTTGAAGTCGGTGTGGCTGTAGGCAGCGTCCAGCGACAGTCCGGCCACCGGCCGCCAGGTCGACTCGAACTCGAAGCCCTTGATCTCGGCATCACCGGCGTTGGCGATCCGGCCACAAGGTACGGGCAGCGTGGAACCCGTGCAGGTTTGCAGGCCCAGTTGCAGGTCCGTGTAGTCGCCGAAGAACACGTCGGCGTTGACACGCAGTCTGCGATCGAACAGGTCCGACTTGACGCCCAGTTCCCAGGTATTCAGCTGTTCCGGTCCGAAGGGCACGGCCTGGTCGACAACGAAGGGACGCGGGCTGACGCCGCCGCCCTTGAAGCCGGTGGCGTACTGCAGATAGGTCATGAATGTGTCGCTCCAGCGGTACTGGATGGCTGCACGGTAGTCGGTGTGGTCGCCATCGTAGGGAACCGACAGGCCGTCCAACGCACCGACAACGGCCGCGGGCGCGGTGCCGTCGCGGTTGAGGCGCACATAGTTATAGTCCTTGTGCTCGTCCGTGTAGCGGATGCCGGCCGTCAGATCCAGTCGTTCGGTCAGTGAATAGGCCGCGTGTGCAAAGACTGCCTTGGTGTCGACGTTGACCACGTCGTTCTGCTGGAACTGCAACGGACCGGTGTAGCGCAGATCCTGCCAGGACTGGTAGCGGGACTTCTGGTCCAGGTAGTAGCCGCCGAGGGTGTACTCGAGCTTGTCGCTGAGCGCAGCGCCATTCAACCGCAGTTCCTGGCTGAACGAATCGAACGGCAGTGTGCCATCGCCAATCGAACTGGACAGCGGCGACAGGTCGTTGTCGTTGGAGAAGCCGCTGGTGTACGAGCGGTAGGCCGTGATGGACTTCAGGCTGAGCGATGTGCCCAGCTTCCAGTCCACATCCAGCGCCGTGCCCCAACCTTCGAAGTACTGCTGCGCGATGGGCCGCGATTCCACCATGACATTGGGGACTTCGCCGGTGCCGTTGTGCGGCGGGCTGTAGAAGCTCGCATAGTTGTAGTACGACTTGCGCGGCGGGACGAACACCGACGGACGCACGTTGTTGGCCGGATTGGCGTCATAAACGGGCTGGATGCGGGCGATCACCGCGGCCGTCTGCGTCGCATCGCGATAGTCGACCAGCACCGCACCGGTGGGATTGCGATGATCCGTGGTGTAGTCGGCCGACAGGTTCACTTCCACGCTGTCGCTGGCCACCCAGCGCAGGGCGCCGCGTACGGCGCTGTAATTCACGTTGCTGTCATGCGCCACGACGCAACCCGCGCTCGAGGCAGTCAGGGACTTGATGCCGTAGGGGTTGTTCGGGAAGGCGCAGCCATAGTCGATGCGGTCGACATAGCCCTTCTGGCTCTTGTCCACACCGGTGAGGCGCATGTACAGGTTGTCGGCCAGCTGGAAGTTGGCCATGGCACGCAGGTCGACGCGATCGCGCGAACCGTAGGTGGCCTGGAACGAACCGCTGTCGCCTTCAGTGGGCTTCTGCGAATACAGCTTCACCGAGCCGCCGATGGAATTGCGCCCTGCCAGCGTGCCCTGCGGGCCGCGGAGGATCTCCACGCGTTGCAGATCCAGCAGATCAAGCATCGAACCCGTCAGCGTGGCGATGTACACATCGTCGATGTACATGCCGACACCCGGCTCCAGCGCGGGGTTGAAGTCGCCCGCGCCGACGCCGCGGATGTAGGCCGTAATCGCGGGACCGAACATCGGGGCCGAAGCCTTCAATGTGACGCTGGGCGCCTGCGCGGCCACTTCGACGATATTCGTCTGGCTGCGCGCCTCGAGCATTTCTGCCGTGACCGCGGTGATCGCCAGCGGCGTGTCCTGCAGGTTCTGTTCGCGGAACTGCGCGGTGACGACGATTTCGTCGAGTGTTGTGTCCGGCTCCTGCTCGGCAGAGAGCGCAACTCCAGTGCTGGTGGCCAGACAGGCGGCGACGGCCGCACGCACAGCCCATGAAACCGGACGGCAGGTCCCTGCCGAAGCTTCCGAAATCATCCTCATGATGGTCCCCTTCAATAGTTGGAAGATCGCCGCGCGAGTAAAATTGCTGCGCGGACTTGATCGGCGCGAAGTGTATCTGTTGCCATCGCGCGACTCCAGACGCAGAAGTGCAACAAACCGAACATTCTATGCGGCGTAATCTGTAAGAAATTACTGCGATACCCTTTCGCATATCACTATTGAAACCCTTAATGGGCTCGGGGGCAGGATGAAAAGCAATCGTCGGCGTTTTATTACTGGCGCGGCAGCAATGAGCGCTGCGGTGGGCGCTCTGGCTGTATCACCGGCGCAGGCCGAGGTCCGCTTCCCCAAGGAGCGCGGCAAGTTTGGTTCCGGCGGAGCGGTGGGCGCTCCCGGCACCACTTTCTCCGGGCAGGTGAACCGCTCCGAGAACACCATGTATGACTGCGAGGTGGACGGCACCATCCCGGCCGATCTCGATGGCGCCTTCTATCGCGTTGGCCCCGACGCCCAATACCCCAAGCCCCCCAGCCTGGAGTACGACATCGCCTTCGACGGTGAAGGCCATGCTTCGATGTTCCGCATCCAGAACGGCCATGTGGACTACATGAGCCGCTGGGTGAAGAACGATCGCTGGAAGGCACAGCACAAGGCCCGCAAGTCGCTGTATGGCGTGTACCGCAATCCGTACACGGACGATCCCAGCGTGCGCAACCTGTCGCGTGCCACGCAGAACACGCAGGTCTGGTATCACAACGGCCGCGTGCTGGCGATGAAGGAAGACTCCATGCCAGCGGCGCTGGATCCGCACACGCTGGAGACACTGGACGGCAACTACCGTTTCGACGGCAAGGTCGAAGGCCAGACCTTCACCGCGCACCCGAAGACCGACTCGCACACCGGCGATCTGCTGGCCTTCGGCTATGAAGCCCGCGGCCTGGGCAGCACCGATCTGAACGTGTACCGCATCTCGCCACAGGGCAAGACGCTGTGGCAGGCATGGGTAAAGGCTCCCTATTGCAGCGAGATCCACGACTACGCCATCACCGAGAAGCACATCGTGTTCCTGGTGTATCCGCTGGCCTATCTGGGCGAAGAGCGGATGAAGGCCGGCGGCGTGCACTGGGGCTGGGATTCAACCCGCGATACATACCTCGGTGTCATGCGCCGCGACGGTGATGGCAAGGACATCCAGTGGGTCAAGGGTCCGCAGACCATGTGCACGCACACGATGGGCTGCTGGACGGATGGCAATACCGTCTACGTGGACATGGACGGCGGCGATGGCAACCAGTTTCCATTCTTCCCCAGCCCGAATCCCGAAGACAAATTCGATCCCGTGAAGGCGGCCGGCCGCGTGCGGCGCTTCTCCTTCGATACATCCCGGCGCAATGTCCGCAACTTCGACATGAAGGTCATGTATCCGGAAGTCAGCGGCGGGCTGGCCCGCCAGGACGATCGCTACCACACGGTTCCCTATCGCTACGGCTTTCTGCTGGGCGGCGTACAGGGAAAAAGTGGCTGGACGCGCATCGACCACCAGACTGGCAAGGTGGACGTATTCAGCCCGGGCCCCGATTCGTCGGTGTCGGAGATGTGTTTCGTGCCGCGCCGCAAGGGCGCCCCCGAAGGGGATGGCTACCTCGTGGGCGTGTGCTCGCGCGCGAAGGAATACGGACGCTCAGACCTGCTGATCGTGGACACCCAGCACATGGATGGAGCGCCTGTGGCGACGATCAAGCTGCCGTACCGCGCTGCGCCACAGGTGCATGGATTCTGGGTACCGGGGGATCAGCTACCGCCCAAGCCAGTCTGATCCTTTCGAAGGTGATTGCCCGCGCAAGCTGCTAGGCGCGATCACCTGACAAGGTCTCGAGCATGCTGGCCAGCTCCTCGGCATGCTCTTCCTCGTTCGCGAGAATGCCTTCCAGCATGCGGCGCGTGGTCGGATCGCCATCGCCTATGTAGCGGATCATCTCCGAATAGGACTCGATGGCGATGCGCTCGGCGATCAGGTCTTCCTTGACCATCTCGGCCAGGCTCCCGCCCTCGACATACTCCGAATGGCTGCGATCGGTGATTCCCATCGGATTCATGTCGGGTTCTCCGCCCAGCTGCACGATGCGCTCGGCGATTACATCGGCATGCGCCTGCTCTTCGTTCGCATGCGTAAGCAGTTCCTTCTTGACGGCTTCACCCACGGCACCGCTGGCCATGTAGTAGTGACGGCGGTAACGGAGCACACAGACGATTTCCGTCGCCAGCGCCTCGTTGAGCAACCTCAGCACCACTTCCCGATCCGCGCCATAGCTCTGGGTAACCGCACCATCACCCACGTGCTTGCGCGCCCGCTCGCGAATGGCGGCGACGTCGGAAATAAAGCTGTGCTTTCCTTCCATGGAAACCTTGCTCCGACCGTCACGACCCTCGCTGGGCTTGCCATTGGCCTGGCTATGGGCGGTTGCCATGATGAACTCCTCGACAAATGCGTGCGGATGAATGATCGGACTTCCTGCTGCGAGGATCGCTTCTTTACGGCCACACTGCCGTCAGGCGCCCGGCCATGACTTTGTAGGAGAAATACCCCGCGGCTCCTTCCTACATCCGGCCGCGGCCCGCGACCGGGTTACCGGGAGCCGGGGCTCGGGCATCGTTCGCACAACCGTAAATGCGGTCAGCTAAACGACAAGGAGTCGAGATGAACAAGTTCAGCAAGACGGCCACTGCGGCCATGACTGTCGCCATCATGATGGTGTCCGGATGCAATGTGTTCCGAGGCGAATCCACGCCGGGGCAGTATGTCGATGACGTGGGCATCACCGCCAATGTGAAGACCAAGCTGCTGGACTCGGGCAAGGTCGACGGGCTCGACGTGAATGTCGACTCGACCAATGGCAATGTGAAGCTCACGGGCTGGGCCAGCTCGGCTGCCGAAGCCAAGGCCGCGGGCGATCTCGCGCGCTCCGTGGAGCACGTGAAGTCGGTCGACAATCAGCTGAAGATCAAGGACGCGAAGTCCTGAACCCGGGCTGATTCCGCAGCAAGGCCCTGGGTCATTCCAGGGCCTTTTTCGTGGACGAAATCGCTAGAAGAACTCTGCCGATCCCCGGTCGGGACCGTAATCCGTAGTGGGCCAGCCGGTGGGCTGCTCATCGGGGATGTTCACCAGCACGGCCTGGATCTCATGGATGTGCAGGTTCTGGATGGTGAAGAATTCACCCACCAGCCGGCTGTTGGCCGTGGCGACGCTCTGGCTTTTCGCGCCAGTCTTGAGGCCAAAGCGGACGATGCACAGCACGATACCCCGCTCTTCGTCGACCACCGCGTAGCGGCGTCCCCAGAGATTGCGTCCGAGGAAGCCGCCCTCGTCGAAACCCTTGGCCGTGTCATTGAAGGCGCCATCGCGTAGCAGACCCGTGGTCTGGAAGCCGTTTTCGTAACGCTTGCTGTCCGGCGCAATGCGCGCGCGACGGTACATGGGCGTGCCATTGGTCTGGAATGCGCGCCAGTAGCTCTCCACGGTGCCAATCAGGTCGTAGTAGGAGTCGCGGTCCTGCTCGCGGATCGACAGGGTCAGGTTGCCGGAGATCCCGGTGAGCTGGTCGGGACCCCAGAGGCGGTCCGCGTCGCCCTGGTTGGCCTTGATGATTTCCATTTCCGTGATCGCGCCGCTCTTCACCCTGAGGCGCAGCAGGTGCATGGTCTTGCTGCCATCAGAGTTCTGGATCACCACCTGCGTGCCGGTGTCGCCGCGGCGGATGTTCACGGCGTCGAAGCGCCAGATCACCTTGTCGGCGGCGGGCCAGAAGGTTTCGGCCAGCTTGCGCTCCCTGGCGTTCTCGGTGATGCGTGCCGCGGAGGCCTGTGGCAGCCCGGCCGGATTGTTGGCTACCAGCGCCGCGTAGTAGGCATCGATGAATTTCGTCAGGCAGGCGCGATCGCAGGGTGCCTGCGCCAATGCAGTGGAAGCCCCGGCCGTCGCACAAAGGACGAGCAGCGACACGGCAGCGTTGAAGCGGGACAGCAGACGAGATCCCATGGCATTTCCCCTTTTTATTTTGCGGCCCCAGGGCCGCGCCCCATGCGGCGAGCTTACCTCTGTCTGCTATCCTGCGCCGGCGGAAATGCCCGGCGATTCCGCTGCCCGCTTTTTCCTCATCGATGGGATTCCCTTGTCTCTCAGGCCCTGGCTGCAGTTCCGGATCCGCTCGTTTCTGCTGGGTACCGCCGTGATTGCCGCGCTGCTGCTGACGGTGGTGCTGGTGCCGCAGGTGCTGTCCCGCCAGGCCCGTCTGCAGGTGCTGCGCGCGCATGTTGGCGAGGCGGCCCGGCTGGCCGCCAGCCAGGTGGATGGCGACGCACACCAGCGCTTCATCAATGGAGTGCAGGCTGATGCGCAGAGCCGGCGCGCAGCACTGTCGCCGCTGCTGCGCCTGCACGCCGCGTGGCCGGAAGCCATCTATGTCTACACCATGGGTGTGCGCGAAAGCCGCCCGTTCTTCGTGCTCGATACGGCGCAGGATCCGGAATTCGCGCGCCAGCGCGGACTGCGTGCCTCGCAGTACCTCGAGCCCTTCGAGCTGCGAAAGGAATACAACAGCAACTGGCTGGACGAGCTGGCGGCGGGACGCACCTACGTCAACGAGGGGTTCCAGTACGACGACTATGGCTACTTCCTGTCGGGCCATGCGCCGATTCACGACAGCGCGGGCCACTTTGCCGGTTTCGTCGGCGTGGACTTCGGTCTGGACTACTACATGCGGGAAGAAGCCCGTTTCCACCAGATTGAAATCGCCAGCATGGCCGGCGCCATGTTGCTGGCGCTGATGCTGGGCTACGGGTATGCGCGTTACCGCCATGCCCACCATGCAGAGGTGCAGCAGCACTACGAGTTCTCCATACAGGATGCGCTGACAGGCCTGCCCAACCGCCGTGGTGCACTGGTGGCCATCCAGTCCGCATGGGCAGAGGTGGACACCACCTCCCATGCGGCGCTGCTGGTGGATATCGACAATTTCAAATCCATCAACGATACCTGCGGCCATGCAGGTGGCGACCAGGTCATCCGTGCGCTGGCCACGGCACTACGCCACAGCCTGCGTCCCGGAGATACCGCGGCCCGGCTGGGTGGCGATGAATTCCTGGTGTTCGCGCGCAATTGTGACCAGGGCGCCGCCGAACAGATTGCCGCGCGCCTGCTGGTGGCGGTGCGCAGCGCCAGCAAGGTGCCGGTGCGATTCACCGTATCCATCGGTATCAGCGTGATCACTGCTGCGGAAGGCGGCTTTGATCAGCTCTACCACCAGGCTGATGCGGCGCTGTACAGCGCCAAGCGCAGCGGCAGGAACCGTTACGCCATGTTCGAGGCGCAAGGCTGAGAGCAACGACCCCGGCCTTTATAGGGGCGGCGCCTTCTCGCGCTCGCTCCAGGCCTCGGCCAGCCGGCGCGCCGATACCGGCATGCGGGTTTTCAGCTGCTGCGCGAACAGGGACACGCGAAGCTCTTCCAGCAGCCAGCGGAAATCATCGCCGCCGGGTGGCCTCACGCCCCGCTCCTTCTTCACACGCTCGCGATACCGGCTTTCCAGTAGCGCGATCTCTGCGGCGAGCTGTGCATCGCGCCTGGGATCGCGGCCGAGTTTCTCGAGCCTTTGCTCGATGGCCTGCAGGTAGCGAGGGAACTCCTTCAGGCGCTCCCAGGGCGTTACCAGCAGGAAACCCGCGGGCACCAGCCACGCCAGTTGCATCCGGATGTCGGTGGCGGCCGCGGAAATGGCCTTCGGCAGGGCGGCCTGGATCTTTGCCAGCCGCTCCAGTGTGGTCTGCACGCTGCGGGAAATCTCCTGCGCCGGCACACCGATGCCGGCACGCTGCGTGGCAAGGCGCGCGTCGAAGGCGGCTTTGCTGCGCAGAGGCTCACGACCATCGAGGAAAACTGTCATCACGACGCGGTCCAGCAGGTCATCCCGCAGATCCCGGCCGGCGACGAGATCCGGATGCAACAGTGGGTGTACGCCAAGCGCACGATAGAGGATTTCTCCCTGCACGGTGACGGCCAGATCACGCCGCAGCGATTTGAATTCCCGCGCCATGGACAGGCGGATGAGACGCGTACTGCCGCGCTCATGGCTGGCGCGCGCCTCGGGCGTAGTGGCGAATACGCGCACTCCTACGCTGTCGCCCTCGTCCACCAGCGCCGGATAGCCCACATGTTGCCGCGCACCCTGCGCGCTGACCTGTTGTTCGGGCAGATCGCCGAACTCCCAGCTGCGCGCGCCGGTGGTGAGCTGCGACTGTTTCGCGAACTCCTGCTGCGAGGCGCCGGCATGACGCCCACGCAGGCCGGGCAGGCTGCGCGAACGCGCGATCACCTGGTCTGCGTCGTCAAGCAGCAGGAAATTCATGCGCAGATGCGGCGGCAGCAGGTCATCGCGGAACGCATCGCGGGGCACGACCACTCCGCCGGTACGTGTCAGCGCCGCGGCCAGCTGTGCATGCAGCGAACCGCGGCCACGGTCGAGCAGCGGCATCGCGCGGGCGACTGCATCGGGCACCGGCACGAAATTCACGCGCAGGTTCTTGGGCAGCGAACGCACCAGCGCGGTGATCTTCTCCTCGAACAGGCCGGGCACCAGCCAGCCGAAGGGTTCCTCCGGAAGCTGGTTCAGCATATGCAGCGGCACCAGGACGGAGACGCCATCGTCCTCATGGCCTGGATCGAATCGGTAGCGCAGCTGCACTACCACCGGCCCGGCGGACATATGGTCCGGAAAGCGGTCGGAGTCCAGCTCGGCATCGCTGGCGGCGATGTCGCGCTCCGTCAGCCACAGCAATTTCGGATCCTTCGACTCTGCCTCGCGCCGCCATCTCTCGAAGCTGGCGCCGGTGGAAATTCCCTCCGGCAGGCGGGCGTCGAAAAACTCGTACAGGCGACCTTCATCGGCCAGCAGATCGACGCGGCGGCCCTTCTGCTGCAGGTACTCGGTGTCTTCAAGCAGCTTCAGGTTGTGTTCCAGGAAGGGGGCGCGTGAGTCGTACTCCATGCGCACCAGCGCGTGGCGGATGAACAGCTCACGCGCGGCCTTGGGATCCACCCGCTCGAAGGGCACGCTGCGGCCGGCGCTCAACGTCAGGCCAAACAGCGTCACCCGTTCATACACGGCTGCACGCGCCGCGCGGCGCTCCCAGTGTGGCTCGTAGTGCTGGCGGCGAACCAGGTGCTCCCCCACGCTCTCGATCCAGACGGGATCGATCCTGGCTACATTGCGTGCGTATACCTTCGTGGTCTGCACCTGCTCCTCGCTGACTATCCAGGCAGGCCGCGCCTTGAACTGCCCTGATCCGGGATGAATGAACAGCTTGGTGCCATTGGCGCCGAGATACTCACCCTGCTCCTTGCGCTGCGCCACCTGCGACAACAGGCCTGCCAGCAGGGCGCGATGCACGGCATCGTAGGTTGCCGGCTGCGTATGCATCCGCAATGCCAGCTCGCCCTTCACCACTTCCATCACCTGGCCGTGGACATCGTGCCACTCGCTGAGCCGCAGGTAGGAGAGGAAGTTCTCCTTGCACCAGCCGCGCAGCTTTGCGCGCGACAGGGCAGTGCGCTGGTCCATGTACGCGCGCCACAGCTTCAGCAGCGACAGGAAATCCGACTGCTCATCGCGCAGTGGCGCGTGCTTCTGGTCCGCCTGTGTCTGCTTGTCCGCCGGCCGATCGCGGGGATCCGGCACCGACAGCGCGGCTGCGATGATGGCCACCTCTTCCAGGCATTGCTCGTCGGCGCCAGCCAGCAGGATGCGGCCCAGCCGTGGATCCAGCGGCAGCCGCGCCAGGCGCCGGCCGGTTTCGGTGAGGCTGCCCTCGTCCGACAGCGCATTCAGCTCACGCAGCGTGCGCTGGCCATCACGCACATAGCGACCATCGGGTGGCTCCACGAAAGGGAAGGCCTCGATGTCGCCGAGTTTCAGCGCGTGCATCTGCAGGATCACTGCCGCCAGGTTGGTGCGCTGGATTTCCGGCTCGGTGAAGGCCGGCCTCGCGGTGAAGTCATCCTCGGCATAGAGACGTATGGCGATGCCCGGGCCCAGGCGACCGCAGCGACCGGACCGCTGGTTCGCGGAGGCCTGCGATATCTTTTCTATCGGCAGCCTCTGCAGCCGGCTGCGATGACTGTAGCGGCTGATGCGCGCGACCCCGGTGTCGATGACGGCGCGGATGCCGGGCACTGTCAGCGAAGTCTCGGCCACATTCGTGGCGAGCACTATCCGCCGCTTGCCGGAGGGCTTGAATACGCGCTGCTGTTCCTCCTGCGCCAGGCGCGAGTAAAGCGGCAGCACTTCGCAGCCATGAGGATGGTGCTTGCGCAGTGATTCAGTGGTTTCACGGATCTCGCGCTCACCGCTGAGGAATACGAGGATGTCGCCGGTCTGGTCACGCCACAGTTCATCGATGGCGCCCAGGATGGCGTCCTGTTCCACGGTCGCTGTCTCGTCGTCTTCCTCGTCCAGCTCCACCGGCCGGTAGCGAATCTCGACCGGGTAGTTGCGGCCGGACACGTTGATTACTGGCGCATCGCCGAAGTGCTTCGAGAAGCGGGCGGTGTCGATGGTGGCCGAGGTGATGACGATCTTCAGGTCTGGTCTGCGTGGCAACAGCCACTTCAGGTAGCCCAGCAGGAAGTCGATGTTCAGCGAGCGCTCGTGCGCCTCGTCCACGATGATGGTGTCGTAGGCGTCGAGGAAGCGATCGCCCTGCGTCTCGGCAAGCAGGATGCCGTCGGTCATCAGCTTGATGAGGCCTTCCGGCCGGCTGCGATCCTGGAAGCGCAGCTTGTAGCCCACCAGTTGGCCCAGTGGAACCTTCAGCTCCTCGGCAATGCGTGCCGCCACGGCGCGCGCCGCGATTCGCCGCGGCTGGGTGTGGCCGATGACACCGGCAACGCCACGCCCTGCCTCCAGGCAGATCTTGGGCAGCTGGGTGGTCTTGCCGGACCCGGTTTCGCCGGCGACGACGACCACCTGGTGCGTTTCGATGGCGCGGCGGATTTCCTCGCGATGCGTGGAAACCGGCAGCTCTTCCGGATAGCTGATGGCTGGAACACTGGCCGCCCGGGCATTGCGGGCGGCGACGGATGCGGCGATTTTCTCCGCCAGCGCCGCCTCGGCCGCCTCTACATCATTGCCGCGCAGCCGCGCGCCCTGCAGCCGATCCTGCTCACGGCGCAGGCGGTGCTGGTCGCGGCGCAGGCAGCTGTCGAGGAGGGGCAATGTCATGGGGCCGCATTCTGCCGGGTGAAGGACCGCTTGTGTCGGACGAACTCCTACCCCCGGACGCAGCCTGCCGGCATGGCGGACATCGGCGGCAGCGCCCACCATCGCTGAAGGTAGGCCGAGGCTGGCCGACAAGCGGAGGCAGCGATGAAGATGATACTGATTGGTGTGGTCGCAGCCGGCACGCTCGCGCTGTTTGCTCCCGCCAGCCGTGCTGCGCAACAGGCAGAGGATGTCAGGAGTTCACAGCCCGTGCCCGCCACCGCTGCAGCGGAAGATCCGGAAGTGGCAGTGAAAGCAGTGCAACTGGCGCTGAGCCAGGCTGGCCTGGCTTCCAAGGACATTACCGTTGCCAGCCATGCCTCCACGGTGATCGTCACCGGCTCCGTGGCGAGTGAGGAGGAAGCGGCCAAAGTCCGAACCGTGGCCGAGAAGGCCGCTGCCGGCACAAGAGTATCGTCGCGCCTGGAAGTACCCGAACCCGCCGCAAACGCCGCGCCGCCTGCTGCGGTACAGCTGGTGCGTGATGTCGAAGCGGCCCTGAAGAAGGACCCCCGCACTGCAAATCTCGGCGTTTCGGTGAGCATCGACGAGCAGCAGACCATTGGTCTGCACGGGCTGGTTCCATCGAGTGCCAGCAGTTCAGCCGCGCAAAACGTGGCAACGCAAACGAAAGGCGTGAAGAAGGTACGCAACTATCTCCAGACTCCGGAAGGCCAGCCGAAGCCATAGCCTCCGGCCAGCATAGGCTCGCGCGCCCCGTCGCTCACCACGGTGCGGGCTTGTAATCCTTCAGGAACTGGCCCCATACATGGGTGCCGCTGTTGATACCACAGAAGATGGGATCCACGATGCGCGCCGCCCCGTCGATGATGTCCAGCGGCGGTGCAAACCCCTCCTCTGCCTTGCGTGCCGCATGCACCGCAGGATCCTCGTCCGTCACCCATCCGGTATCGACGGCATTCATGTGGATGCCATCGCGCACGTAATCGGGCGCGCTGGTGCGGGTCATCATGTTCAGCGCCGCCTTGGCCATGTTGGTGTGCGGATGCTTGTCCGTCTTGGTGGTGCGATAGAACTGCCCTTCCATGGCGCTGACATTGACGATGTGCAGGTCGCGTGCACCGCTCTTCCGCATCAGCGGCTTCAGCCGCGCGTTCAGGATATAGGGTGCGATGGCATTGACCAGCTGCACTTCCAGCAGCTCCGGGGTTTCCACTTCGTGCAGCCGCAGCCGCCAGCTGTTGATCTCGCGCAGATCCAGCTGCTGCCGGTCCTCATCATAGCGGCCGCTGGGAAACAGGGATTCTCCCTCCAGGTAATCCTCATCCAGGTAGCGACGCTGCGACAGCGCGGCACTGTGGACCAGGCCTTCGGGGAACCCGCGCGCGTTCGGCACCAGAGCCTTGCACAAGGCATGGTGCTGTTCGAGCGGGCCACGCAGCTGCGGAGGCAATGCCGTTGAACCTGCAGCCTCGCGCTCCAGCAGGTGACGGAAGAAGCCCGCCGGCCGGCGCACGGTCTGGCAGGCATTGTTCAGAATGTAGTCGAGCCGCGGCAGCGTTTCGCCCAGCCAGCGCGCGAATATCTCCACGCTGGGTGTGTGCCGCAGGTCAAGGCCGTGGATCTGCAGGCGCTCGTTCCAGTCTGTGTAGTCGGCTTCCTGGGCATAGCGTGCCGCTGCGTCCACCGGAAAACGCGTCAGGGCGATCACCTGCGCGCCCGCCCGCAGTAGCTTCAACGCACTCTGATAGCCGATCTTCACGCGCGCACCGGTGACCAGCGCCACCCTGCCCCGGAGATCCGCAGTCTGTTCGCGCCTGGAATAGTTGAAGTCGCCGCATGGCCGGCACATCGAATCGTAGTAGCGATGCACTTCGTTGTAGGCCTGCTTGCAGACATAGCAGGTGCGGACGCCATGCAGGCGTGGCGCCTCGGCGGGCGCGCTGTCCGGCGGCGGCAACCACAGCGGCGCATAGGTTTCGCTGCGGCGCTGGATGCGCAGGCCCGCCTGCTCCAGCGCCTGACGATCCTGTTGCTGCGCGGCCTCGCGCTCTGCACGGCGAAAGGCTTTGGCCATCTGCCGCAGCTCGTCGCGCTCCGGTTTGGCCACCAGCCCCGCCAGCATCAGCAGCTCACGCCTTTCCTCGCGGCTCAGCCGCGTGAGCAGGCCGCGGTCAACCTGGACGGCGCGAAGTACCCGCAGGCAATTGCGCAGGTCTTCGTCTTGCGGAGGCTGGGGATCGCGGTCGGTGCTGCTCATGGGGCGGCGAATACTGCCACGGCGGCGCGCCGTTCACGCGGGCCGCTGAGGCTGCCGCCAGAACCAGTACGCCGCGCCGCAGAGCAGCAGCCCCACGATGTACAGCGGCGCGGTACTCCACACCACATAGGGGTAGAGCATCAGGGCCAGCCCGATCCATTTCACGCGCGGCTTGTGTCGGCGCCGGCCCAGTACGAACACCACGATGCCGATCACTCCGAACAGCAGGATGCCGATCAGATAAGCCGGGGTGGGTAACTCGAAGCCGAGATCCTGAAGCAGCGAGGCCGTCTCGTGCAGGGCGTCCAACTACTTCACGCCGCGCGTCCGCCACTCCGGCCGCCAGCCTCTGCCCTGCTGCCGCAGCATGGCCATCAGCTCTGGCAGCCGGATCACGCCCCGGAGCCGGCCCTGCTCGTTGACAACGGGCAGCAGATCCAGCGCCTGCCGGCGCAGCGCCTCGGCCACCCTGGCAACCGGATCGATATCGCGCACTACGGCCGTGACCGCACGCGTGAACTCGCGGATCGGACGCTCGCGACCGGCGAGCAGCAGCTGTTCCATATCGATCTGCCCTGCCAGGCGCATCTGATCATCGACGACGAACAGCTCGCGCAGTCCGCGCTGGCGGACACTGCGCAGCCGCTCGATGGCTTCGGCCACGGAAAGCGCCTCGCTGAAAGTGGCGAGGCGCGGGTCCATCAGGTATCCGGCGGTGCCTTCCGGATACTGCATGAGATCGCGCAGTTCGCTGTACACCGGCTCGGGAACAGCGGCCAGCAATGCCTCGCGACGCAGGATATCCAGGTGCCCCAGCGCGGCAACGGCAACCTGCGGATCGGATCCGGCGAGCAGAAGCTGTGCACTTGCAGCGGGCAGCGCGGCGAGGACTTCCGCGGCGCGATCCGGCGACAGCGCCTGCCAGCAACGCAGCTGCGCCGCAGGCGAACAGGACTGCATCACTGCTGCGGCGGCATCGCCAGACAGCGCCTCCACCGCCCGCGCCGCCTCGAAGGGATAGCCCATCAGGAAGCGTTCATTGAGCAGCGACACCGCTGCCAGCTCAGCGCTCATCCGGGATCTCCGACAGTGCGCGGACTTTTGGCAGCACCGTGAGCCCGCTGCGCAGCACGGCCGTGACGCACTGGAAATAGCCCTGCGCCAGCGCACCGCCCGCAGAACTGATGCTGGCGCCACGGCTTGCAGCATCCTGTTCATAGACCTGCTGCAGCCGCTCATGACGCAGCAATCCGATGAAGGTGCCCAGCCGCGTGGTCACCGGAAGCACGGAGGTGGATCGCCACGCTGGATGCAGCAGGCCGGCCGACAGCGGCATCGCAGCCACCAGCACGGCAGGAACCGGCACGGCGAGTTGCGACACAGGCGTCTCGGGCTTGGCGCGCAGCAGATCGTGCAGCGCCACCCAGGCTACCGGGCTTTGCTTGTCGTCCAGCAGCACGATGCGCTCGACGTTGCTGCTGGAGGATGTGGCGCGCTGCCGGGCGTCATCGGCGGTGACTTCGCCTGTCAACGATATGCAGTCGGCATCCACCCACGCGCCGATGCTGTTGTCCGGCACGGCGAGGATCAGCCGCAGCGCCATGCCCTTGGCCGTGCGCAGCTGCGACAACAGGGTGATGCGACGTTCTTCAGTAACCTGCCGCAGCACGCGTGCAGCCATGCTGGTCTCGAGCATGGCCAGCAGCGCCGAACCGCGGTTGCGATCGACGCCGTGCAGCACCGCCGCCGCCAGCGAAGGGCGTACGTGCTGCAGCACTTTCGCCGTGATGCGGGCCGGGAGCTCCTGCATCAGCGCCACGACGTCGGCGGGCGGCAGAGTCTCGAGCGCACGCGCGGCATCTTCCGGATGCGCGCGCATGAAGGCCCAGCTCAGCGCCTCAGACGGATTCGCTGCGCTCATCGCTCAACAGCTCGATGGGGGCGCTGCTGTACACGCCAGCCGGGATATTCACGCGGCCCCCGGCTGTCTCCAGCACGATAGAGGCGGCATTGATGTCGATGATCCGGCCCTCGTAGCCCATCACGCGCACACGCTCGCCAACGCGGAAGGACTGGCGCAGGTAATGGGCGCCGATGGCGTTGGCAACAAAACGTTTCGAGCCCAGGCTGACGGCCAGCGCAGCGCCGCCCAGGGTGACGCCCAATACCACCGCTGCCAGCACGGCCACCCACTGCACCTTCAGGCCGATCTGGTCGGCGCCCACCAGCAGCGCTGCCACCAGCGTCGCCGTCTGCGCCAGCCGCGCCAGCGCCGCCTGCTGTGTTTCCTGCAGCCGGCGCGTGCCGGAGCGAACCAGGTCCCCCACGAAGCCGGAGGCGACAAAGCCCGCTGCGATGATGATCAGGCCCGCCGCAACGCCCGGCAGATGGCGGACGATGCCGCTCATCCACTTCGTGAACAGCTCCAGGCCGATGATCTGCGTGGCAGTGGCGGCAAACAGCAGGATCACCGCCCAGAACACCACGATGCTGAGCACGCGGGCCGAGACACGCTCGGCGCCGGTGTCGGGCTCAGGGCGGCCGCTGCGGCGTGCGATGGATTTCTGCACCGAATCCATCAGGCGCTGCGTGGCCGAGCGGCAGACCCGGGCAATGATCCACCCGGCCACCACCAGCAGTACGGCCACGATCAGGCCCGGCAGCCGCGCCACCGCTTCGGCGGACAGCGTCTCCATGCTGTGGGACAGCGTTTCTCTCAGGTTGCCCGCATTCACGAGTCCGGCTCCTGTTTCAGACGTCCAGATTGGCGACGGTCAGGGCATTCTTCTCGATGAACTCGCGTCGCGGTTCCACCTGATCGCCCATCAGTGTATTGAAGATGTCATCGGAGGCAATGGCGTCTTCGATGCGCACCTGCAGCAGCCGGCGTGACTCGGGATTGATCGTGGTTTCCCACAGCTGTTCCGGGTTCATCTCGCCAAGACCCTTGTAGCGCTGCATGGTCTGTCCCTTGCGGGCCTGGTCGAATAACCAGGTGATGGCTTCCTTGAACGAGCCCACGTCGCGGCGCTGATTGCCGCTGGTGACATAGGCACCCTCGCTGATCATGCCGTTCAATGTCTGGCCCAGTTCAGCGATGCGGCTGTACTCGGCCGAGGAGAAGAATTCGCGGGGCAGTGCCTTGTCGGTGAAGGATCCATGCTGCGCGCGGCGCACCAGGATGCGCGCCGGCCGGCCGCCCTCGCCGTCCGCGCCGCCACCGGAAGCAGCCTGCACGTCGAGCTGGTAGACACTGGCGGTGTCATTCAGCGAATTCAGCGAGCGCTCCAGGGACTTCGCCCAGGCGCGCAGCGCCGGGGTATCGTCGAAGGTATCGGCCGACAGCACCGGCGTGTAGATGAGCTGTTCCAGCAGCCGCGCGTCGTAGCGGCGGCTCCAGCGCTTGATGATGGCCTGCGCTTCCATGTACTGCCGCGCCAGCATCTCCAGGCCCGAGCCCTGCAGCGGCGGCGCGCCTTCGGTCACGAACAGCGCGGCTTCGTCCACGGCATTGTTCAGCAGGATGGCGTTGAGCTCGATGTCGTCCTTCACGTACAGCTCGTTCTTGCCGCGCTTCACCTTGTACAGCGGTGGCTGGGCAATATAGATGTGGCCGCGCTCGATCAGCAGCGGCAGCTGCCGGTAGAAGAAGGTCAGCAGCAGCGTGCGGATGTGCGAACCGTCCACGTCCGCGTCCGTCATGATGATGATGCGGTGGTAGCGCAGCTTGTCGATGTTGAATTCATCGCGGCCGATGCCGCAGCCCAGCGCAGTGATCAGCGTGCCCACTTCCGCCGAGCTGATCATGCGGTCGAAGCGCGCGCGCTCCACGTTCAGGATCTTGCCCTTCAGCGGCAGGATGGCCTGGGTGCGACGGTCCCTGCCCTGCTTGGCCGAGCCACCGGCGGAATCGCCCTCGACGATGAAGATCTCCGACAGCGCCGGATCCTTCTCCTGGCAGTCGGCGAGTTTTCCGGGCAGGCCGGCGATATCCAGCGCACCCTTGCGGCGCGTCATTTCGCGCGCCTTGCGCGCCGCTTCGCGCGCGCGGGCAGCATCGAGGATCTTGCCGACGATGGCCTTGGCCTCGACCGGATGCTCGAGCAGGAATTCGCCCAGCTTCTCGGCCACCTTGGTCTCCACCGCGCCCTTCACTTCCGAGGACACCAGTTTGTCCTTGGTCTGCGAGGAGAACTTCGGATCCGGCAGCTTCACGGACAGGATGGCGGTGAGGCCTTCGCGCGCGTCATCGCCGGTAGTGGCGATCTTTTCCTTCTTCGCTTCCTTATCGATGTAATCGTTCAGCGTGCGCGTCAGCGCCGCGCGGAAGCCGGAGAGGTGCGTGCCACCATCGCGCTGCGGGATGTTGTTGGTGTAGCAGAGCATGGTCTCCTGGTAGGAGTCGTTCCACTGCAATGCCACCTCCACGCCCATCGTCCCGTCCTGCGAGGTGAAATGAAACACGGAAGGATGAATGGCCGTGCGCGCGCGGTTCAGGTACTGCACGAAGGCCTGCAGACCGCCCTCGTGCTGGAAGGTGTCGCGCTTGTCCTCGCGCTCGTCCACCAACTCGATGCAGACGCCGGAATTCAGGAACGACAGCTCGCGCAGGCGCTTGGCCAGGATCTCGTAGTCGAAGGTGATGTGGGTGAAGATCGTGGGTGACGGCCGGAAGCGGATGGTGGTGCCCCGTTCGGTGGTCACGCCAACTTCGGCCAGCGGCGCCACCGGATCACCCAGCTTGTACTGCTGCTTGTACAGCTTGCCGCCACGCTGGACGCTGAGCTCCAGCAGGTCCGACAGCGCATTCACAACCGACACGCCGACGCCATGCAGGCCGCCGGAGACCTTGTACGAGGTGTCATCGAACTTACCGCCGGCATGCAGCACGGTCATGATGACTTCGGCTGCAGAGCGGCCCTCTTCCGGGTGGATGTCCACCGGGATGCCGCGGCCGTTGTCCCGGACGGTGACCGATTCGTCGGCGTGGATGATGACCTGCACCTTGGTGCAATGACCCGCCAGCGCTTCGTCGATGGCGTTGTCCACCACCTCGAACACCATGTGGTGCAGGCCGGTGCCGTCATCGGTATCGCCGATGTACATGCCCGGGCGCTTCCGCACCGCATCAAGACCCTTCAAGACCTTGATATTACTGGAGTTATAGGTGTCTTCTGCTGTCATGTTCTCATTCCGGCGCCGCTCATTATTATTATAGCCTCTGAGCGGCTACTTTGGGGTGTGCCAATGCGAGCCTTCAGCGCACCGTGGAAACCGCACCTTGTTCCACGTGGAACACACGCTCCGGGGCACCGAAATGGCCCAGGTCCGCGTGAAGCGCGGTGACGATCAACTGGCAGCGCAACTCCCGCACCAGATCCACCACTGCGCCCAGGCGCCGTGAATCCAGCTCCGCTGCGGGATCGTCCAGCAACAAAGTTGGGGGCGTTTTCCGCTCACTGCGAAGCCGTTGCAACAGCGCCAGCACCATGGCTGCGGCCACAAGCTTTTGCTGGCCGCGGGAAAGCACTTCGCGGGCGGGCCGGCCCTGGAGGCGAAGCTGCACATCGGCTCGCTGCGGTCCTGCCAAGGTGCTTCCTCGCACCCGGTCGCGCTCGACATTCTCCGACAACACTTCGGCCAGCGAGCGCTCTGCTCCCCAGCCCTGGTGGTAGTGCATTTCGACATCCAGGCCAGACAGGCGCTGAACCGTCTCCTTCCAGAATGGCAGTACGGATTGAAGCCATTCCGCCCGAAGTCTTGCGATGAGTTCTCCCTGGAGAACGAACTCACTGTCCCAGGCGCGCGGATCCTGACCTGCTCGAAGCGCGGCGTTGCGCTGCTTCAGCGTTCGGGTAAAGCGCAGCCAGGCCTCCAGGAAACCCTGTTCCACGTGGAACACTCCCCAATCCAGCCAACGGCGACGCTCGGCCGGGGCCCCTTCTACCAGTCGATGGACTTCAGGATCGATGACTTCGGCGAAGAACGCAGATGGCAGCTCAGCCAAGCTGCGTATGTCCTGGCCGTCCAGGCGCGCGGAATAGGATTCATCCCGGCGGTACTCGAACCCTATGCGATGGGCTGGATCTGCGGTGGTAGCAAACAGCTGCAGGTGATCTCGTCCTCGTCCGATCAGCTGTTCGGTATGACGGGTGCGGAAGGATCGCCCCCGCCCGGCCAGGAATACTGATTCCAGTACGGAGGTTTTGCCGGAACCGTTGACCCCGAATACCAGGTTCAGGCCCGGCGTGAATTCCAGGGAAGCCGCTGCGATGCAGCGAACGCCGGTGATCTGGAGCGAAGAAAGACTCACCGGGCAGGTAACCGCTAACCGGTCGCCCCGCTGCCCAGCGCCCTCACAGCCGCATCGGCATCACGACGTAGCGGGAATTTGTAGTACCCGGGGAGCGGATCAGGCAGCTGCTGTTGGAATCCGTGAGGCCGATTTCTACGGTCTCGGTGTCGATGGCTGTCAGGGCATCCAGGAGATAGGTGACATTGAAGCCGATCTCGAGCTCGTCGCCCTTGTAGTCGATCTCCACTTCATCCTGGGCCTCTTCCTGCTCCGGGTTATGGGCCTGGAGGCGCATGGCGTTCTTGGCCAGGCTGACCCGTACGCCACGATACTTCTCATTGGACAGGATGGCAGTGCGCTGCAATGCAGCACGAAGCGCGTCCCGCTCGATCACCACGTTTTTGCCAGGACTGGCGGGGATCACGCGCCCATAATCCGGGAACTTGCCGTCGATCAGTTTTGAAGTGAAGCGAATTTCGCCAATCTGGAGGCGAATGTGATTCGATCCGATGGTAATTTCCGCATCGCCCGTGCCGCCCAATATGCGCTGCAGTTCCAGGATTCCCTTACGCGGAACAATGACTTGCTGCGCCTGGACGCTCTTGCCGCCAGTGACCAGTTCCGCTTCGGCAATTGCCAGACGATGGCCGTCAGTTGCCACCGTTCGCAGTATTTTCCCGTCTGTTTCCAGCAAAGTTCCGTTCAGGTAATAGCGGACATCCTGCTGGGCCATCGAAAAATGGGTTTTTCCAATCAGGCGGGAGAGTTCGGACTGGGGGAGGGTGAGCGTCTGCTGCGCTGCTACTGACTCAATGACGGGAAATTCCGCCGCCGCCAGGGTGGACAGAGTGAACCGGCTGCGACCTGCGGAAATCTTTACCCGCTCGCCGTCGAGCGTGACGGTGACGGAAACCTTTTCCGGCAGCGCCTTGGCGATGTCCAGCAGCTTGCGGCCCGGCACGGTGATCTCGCCGGCCTGGCCCACGTCCACCTCGCCGCTGGCAACGAGCTCCACTTCCAGATCCGTACCCGTCACTGAAAGCCGTGTGCCTTTGGCGGAGAGCAGCACATTCGCCAATACCGGCATGGTCTGCTTGCGTTCCACCACGCCGATGACTGCCTGCAGTGGACCAAGGATCTGCTCGCGCGTTGCCGTGAATTTCATGTCGAACCTTTAATCCGTCGTTCTCTTCCGGATCTGATCAATCTGGTATTTAAGACTGTAGTAGCAGTAGTAGGGCCTGTGGATGGCGAGGATAAATCACCAGAGCCTTACCAGTCAGGAATTTACGCGCGCTTCGGGACAGGGTGAAACCATGAAGGCCCTGCAAACTTCCTGTTAGTGACATGTGGATGGAATCATCCACATTGTCATCCCCGGGTTATCCACCGGTTTGTCCAGAGGGTTACGCACAGCTTTCAACCGGTGAGGATCCGCAGCAGATTCGAATAATCCTCGGCGCAGCGCTGATCGCTTTCCTGCAGTTCCTTCACACGCTTGCAGGCATGCATCACGGTGGTGTGGTCGCGGCCACCGAAGGCCTCGCCGATTTCCGGCAGGCTGTGCGCGGTGAGCTCCTTGGACAGCGCCATGGCCACCTGGCGCGGCCGCGCCACCGAACGGCTGCGCCGTTCGGAGAGCAGATCCGACAGCCGCACTTTGTAGTAATCGGCCACCGTCTTCTGGATGTTCTCTATGGTGACCAGCCGCGCCTGCAGGTTCAGCAGATCCTTCAGCGCTTCCTTTGCAAAATCCAGCGTGATCGGCTGGCCAGTGAAACGCGCATTGGCGACGATCCGGCGCAGTGCCCCTTCCAGCTCGCGCACATTGGAGCGGATTCGCTTGGCCACGAAAAAGGCCACTTCTTCCGGCAGATCCGTGCCGGCCGCCTGCGCCTTGCTGATCAGGATGGCCACGCAGGTCTCCAGCTCCGGCGGCTCGATGGCCACTGAAAGCCCCCAGCCGAAGCGCGACTTCAACCGCTCCTCGAGGCCGGGAATCTCCTTCGGATAACGGTCCGAAGTCATGATGATCTGCGCCTGGCCTTCGAACAGCGTGTTGAAGGTGTGGAAGAATTCTTCCTGCGAGGCCGTCTTGTTGGCGAAGAACTGGATGTCGTCGATCAGCAGCGCCGACAGCGAACGATACGCAGTCTTGAACTCGTTCATGGTGTTGTGGCGCAGCGCCTGCACCATGTTGTCGACGAAGCGCTCCGAATGCACATAGGCGATATGCGCCTCAGGATCGCGCTGCCGGATCACATGGCCGACAGCCTGCATCAGATGCGTCTTGCCCAGGCCCGTGCCGCCATAGATGAACAGCGGGTTGTAGGCTTTGCCCGGATTCTCGGCCACCTGCATGGCCGCGGCCTTGGCGAAATGGTTGCTCTTGCCTTCGACGAACAGGTCGAAGGTGGAATCCGGATTCAGTCGCGTGCCGATCAGCGCAGCGCTGGTGCCGCTGGTGGCAGCGGCGCGTTTGGCGGCGCCATTGTTGCGCGGGGGCTCGGGTGCATGGCCGTTCAGTGCGGCGCGATCCGGGACTGGCACCGAGCCGATCTCGATGGAGAAGGGGAATTCGGCGCCGCGCTGTTCCTGCAGCAGGGTGCGGATGCGCAGGGCGGCGTGGTTCTGCACCCACTCGGCGGCGTAGCGGTTCGGCGCCATCAGCTTCAGTGCGCGGCCGTCATCGATGGCCTGCAGCGGCCGCAGCCAGGTATTGACCTGCTGTTCGGGAATCTCGCCTTCCAGCCGCGCCAGGATGTGCTTCCAGATTTCGGGCATGCGAGGCGGATTGGACTGCGCGGATTCGGGGGGAGGGCGAGTCTACTCTCGGGTCCCCGGAGCGTGGGAGCGGAATTACCCGGTTGACTTGGCGGGGCTGGCTGCGTACCCTCCCGGACCCGAATTTCCCGACTCGAACAGCGCCATGGCTACGAAACGCACATACCAGCCGAGCAAGATCAAGCGTGTCCGCACGCACGGCTTCCGTGCCCGCATGGCTACGGCCGATGGCCGCAAGGTGCTGGCCCGGCGTCGTGCCAAGGGCCGCAAGCGCCTGATCCCGTAAGGGCAGGTCCGCGCCCATGGCCGGCGCGAAGGCCGTTACCCAGGGCTTCGCGCGCACAGCGCGCCTGCTCACTCCAAAACACTTCGATGCGGTCTACGCCACGCGCATGCGTGTGGTCGATGGCTGCTTTTCCATCAACGCGGCGCCCAACGCCCTGGGCCACGCGCGCCTGGGGCTGTCCATCGGCACCAAGGCCGCCGGCAATTCGGTGGCGCGCAACCGGGTCAAAAGACAGGTGCGGGAATCCTTCCGCCGCCACGCCGGCGAACTGCCCCCGATGGATCTGGTGGTTGGCGCCCGCAATGGCGTCCGGACCGCGCATAATGCGCGGCTGCGGGAAAGCCTAGCCGGCTTGTGGATCGAGATCGGAAAGCGATGCGCCCAGTCCTGAATACAATAAATGGAACAATCAGGGCGTATCAACTTCTGATTAGCCCGCATTTGGGCCAATGCTGTCGCTTTCACCCAACCTGTTCCGAGTACGCGCAAGAGGCCTTTGAAAGGCACGGCACGCTGCGCGGACTGTCACTGACTACCAGGAGAATTCTGCGTTGCCACCCGTTCAATGACGGCGGCATCGACCTCGTACCATGAAGAATCTGCGCATCATCCTGTGGGTGGGACTCGCCCTGGTCCTGCTCGTCAACTACTCCACCTGGACTTCGGACTACGCTTCGCGCGATGCCGCCGCCGCCGCTGCGGTGGCGAAGGCCGCCGAGGCCGAGAAGGCCAGCAACCCGCTGGGTGCGGCCATTCCCCAGACCAGTGCGCCGGCAGCCGCTTCGAATGCGGCGCCTGCAGCGGCCGCGCCCGCAACGGGCGCCGTGCCCACCGTGGCTGGCCCCGTGCCGGCCGCCAGCGCGCCCGCTGCCAGCGCATTGCCCGCCGCTGGCATGATCCATGTGCGCACCGATGTGCTGGACGTGGACATCAGCCTGCGCGGCGGTGAATTGCAGCGCGCCGACCTGCTGGCGTATCCGGTGAAGAAAGGCCTGGCCGAGCCGGTGCGGCTGCTGCGCAACCACGGCGCCGGCGACCAGTACCTGCTGCAGACCGGCCTGACCGGAACCGGAACTGCTGCACCGGAGAACTACCCCACCCACGTGGCGCTGTTCACCAGCGACTTCACCGAGTTCGAGCTGAGGGACGGCGATGAGGTGCGGGTGCCACTGAAGTGGACCTCGCCTGAAGGCGTTGTCGTCACCAAGACGCTGGTATTCCATCGCGCCCTGTATCGCGTCGAAGTGGAATACGAGGTGCAGAACGGCAGCATGGCCGACTGGACCGTCGCCCCCTATGCCCAGATCCTGCACGACGTGCCGGCCCTGAAGCGTACCTATTTCAACGTGGACAGCTACTCCTTCACCGGCCCGGCTTTCTGGGACGGCACCAAGTACAAGAAGCTGAAGATCACGAAGAAAGAAGATTCCTCGCTGAACCGTGACATCACGGACGGCTGGCTGGCCTCGCTGCAGCACCATTTCGTCACGGCCATCGTGCCGCCCACCGGCGCGCTGACGCGTTTCACCATGAGCACGCGTGGCGATGAATACCTCGCGACCACCATCAGTCCTGCCGTGACCGTGCCCGCCGGCGCCACCGCCAAGATTGAAGAGAAACTCTTCATCGGCCCGAAGCTGCAGCGCCAGCTGGACACGCTGCACCCGCAGCTGGACCGCGCCGCCGACTTCGGCGTGCTGACCTTCCTGTCGAAGCCGCTGTTCTGGCTGCTGGACAAGGTGCACCACATCTTCGGCAACTGGGGTTTCACCATCATTGCGGTGACCTTCCTGCTGAAGCTGCTGTTCTATCCGCTGTCCGAAGCCTCCGGCCGCTCGATGGCCAAGATGAAGCTGGTCGCGCCGCGCATGAAGCAGATCCAGGAGACGTACAAGGACGACCGGCAGAAGCTGGGCGCCGCCATGATGGAGCTGTACAAGAAGGAGAAGGTGAATCCGGCCGCCGGCTGCCTGCCGCAGCTGATCCAGATTCCCGTGTTCCTGGCCTTCTACTGGGTGCTGCTCGAGAGCGTGGAGATGCGCCAGGCGCCGTTCATCGGCTGGATCCAGGATCTTTCCTCGCGCGATCCTTTCTTCATCCTGCCGGTGATCATGGCTGGCGCGATGTTTCTGCAGTACAAGCTGCAGCCCACGCCGGCTGATCCGGTGCAGGCCAAGGTGATGATGATCCTGCCGCTGGTGATGTCCGTGACCTTTGCCTTCTTCCCCGCGGGCCTGGTGCTGTACTGGGTGACGAACACGCTGCTGACCATTTCGCAGCAGTGGAACATCAACCGGCGGATCCAGGCGGCGCAGGGGTCGCGAAACTAGCCTGCGCCAGGCGTTGTGGCAGCAGCCGACACGATTGTTGCCGCCGCCACGCCACCCGGGCGCGGCGGCGTGGCGATCGTCCGCGTTTCCGGTGCGGACATACCGCAGCTTGCAGTGGCCTTGCTCGGCGCAGTTCCCGCGCCGCGCTTCGCCACCTTCACGCGCTGGCGCGATGCGGCCGGCGAGCTCATCGATACTGGTCTCGTGCTGTATTTCCCGGCGCCGCATTCCTTCACCGGCGAGCATGTGCTGGAGCTGCACGGACACGGCGGCGCCGTAGTCGTCGAGTCGCTGATCGAGCGCATCGTGCAACTGGGCGCGCGCCGCGCGCGGCCCGGCGAGTTCACCGAGCGCGCCTTCCTCAATGACAAGATCGACCTGGCACAGGCCGAGGCCATCGCCGACCTGATCGATGCCGGTTCGCGTGCCGCGGCACAGGCCGCAATGCGATCCCTGCAGGGCGAGTTCTCGCAGCAGGTGAACGCCGCGCGCGGCGCTTTGACTTCGCTGCGCGTGTACGTGGAAGCCGCCATCGATTTTCCGGAGGAGGAGATTGATTTCCTCGGCAGCCAGGAACTGCGTGAGCGGCTGGACTTCGTGCAGCAGAAGATCGACGCCGTACTGGAGGCTGCGCAGCGGGGCGCGCGACTCACACGTGGACTCACGGTGGTGATCGCCGGCCGCCCCAACGCAGGCAAGAGCACGCTGCTGAACCGCCTCGTCGGCCACGATGCCGCCATCGTCACGCCGGTCGCCGGCACCACACGCGACTTGTTGCGCGAGCAGGTGGAAATCGGCGGCGTGCCCATGGAAATCATCGACACCGCCGGGCTGCGTGAAGCCACCGACGATGCCATCGAAGGGGAGGGCATGCGTCGTGCCCGCGGGGCGCTGGCGCGCGCCGATCACATTCTTTATGTAGTGGATGCCGCTGCCGATCCCGGGGCAATCAGCCTGGCGGAAGAGCAGGCCACATTGCCGATCGGCGTAGCGCTGACGCTGGTGATGAACAAGAGCGATCTTGCTGAGCAGGGCGCAGACGCCGCAAGGCCTGCCGCACCCGCCGATATGCATCGCATCGCGATTTCCGCTGCAACCGGCGCCGGGGTAGACGCGCTGCGCACACGGCTGGCTGCCGCTGCCGGTCACGCCGGGGCTGCGGGAGGCACTTTCTCCGCCCGTACCCGGCATGTCGATGCACTGGTTCGTGCGCAGCAACAACTATCCGCTGCGCGGGCGCAGCTGGCGGCAAAGCAGGGTGAGCTGGCCGCCTTCGAGCTGCGCGGCGCGCAGGCTTCGCTCGGTGAAGTGCTGGGTGATGTGACCAGCGATGAGCTGCTGGGCCGGATCTTCAGCAGTTTCTGCATCGGCAAATGACCGCGCAGGTATCCTCCTGAGGAACATCCCGCCACGGCGGGGGTCCAATTTGTGGCGATATCCGGGGATATACTCCGGCTCCGCTTTTGGTTCCGCGTCTGGTCTTACACAGGGGGATTTGAACATGCGTACGAAATTCACGGCAGCGGTGGCGCTGCTGGCTTTGACCATCGCCGGCGCTTCGCTGGCACAGCAGGCACCACCCGCGGGTGGACCTCCGCCCGGCGGCCCGCCCCGCGGCGGCGGCTTCGCGCTGGTGCCGCTGCTGATTGAGAGCAAGGCCTTCCCGGATGGTGGCATCGTGCCGCCGAAGTACTCGGGTGCCGGCGGCAACGTGCAGCCAGACTTCAAGATCTCCAATGCGCCGGCTACCACGCAGAGCTTCGCCATCATCATGCACGACATCGATGTGGCCTTCGGTCCGAACTCCGAAGACGTGCTGCACTGGGTGGTGTGGAACATTCCCGGCAACACCACGCAGATCGAGGAAGGCAAGCTTCCCGAGGGCTCGGTGGTTGGCAAGGGCATCCGCAACAATGCCTACATGGGCATGGGTGCGCCAGCCGGTCCGCGCTACCACCACTACGTGCTCGAGTTCTATGCCCTGAACACCAAGCTCGATCTGCCTGCGACGGCCAGCCGTCCGGAGCTGCTCGAGGCGATCAAGGGCAAGGTGGTTGCGAAGGCCGCGTATGTCGGACGCTTCCGCACGGAAGCCCCGGCTGCCAAGTAGCAATGCTGCAGCTTCGATCCGACGAGTGGTTTGTCGAGATCGATGAGCAGGGCGCGCAGCTATCCACGCTGCGCGACGCCAAAGGGCGTGACCTGCTGTGGAACGGGGACGCGGCCTTCTGGTCTGGCCGCGCCCCCATCCTCTTTCCCATCGTCGGCGCGCTGAATGGCGGCCAGTACACCTGGCGCGGTCAGCGCTATGCCTTGCCACGTCATGGCCTGGCACGTACCCGCCGCTTCGAGGTTGTGCGCGACGAGCCACACGAAGCCGTGTTCCGGCTGTGTGCCGATGCCGAGACGCTGAAAGTCTATCCCTTCAGGTTCGAGCTGGACGTGGCCTTCCGCTTCGAAGGCGCGGCGCTGGAGATCGAGGCCAGCGTGCGCAACAACGGCGACGAACCGATGCCGGCGAGCCTGGGGTTCCATCCGGCCTTCCGTTGGCCACTGCCTTATGGCGCCGCACGCGGCGCGCACTGCATAGAGTTTCCCTTTGACGAGCCAGCTCCCATCCGCCGGCTCGATGCCAATGGATTGCTGATTGATGCGGGATATCCCTCACCGGTGCGCCAGCGCCGGCTCGCGCTGGACGACTCGCTGTTCAACGACGATGTGGTGATCTTCGACCGGCTGGTCAGCCGCCAGCTGCGTTATGGCGCGGACAGCGGTCCGAAGCTTGGCGTGAGTTTCGCGGGCGCAACGCATCTGGGGCTATGGACCAGGCCCGGCGCAGGATTCATCTGCATCGAGCCCTGGCGCGGCGTCGCCGATCCTGTGGGATTCGACGGTGACTTCACAGCCAAGCCCGGGCTTTTCACCGTGCCGCCAGGCGCGAAAAGGTCACTGGAGATGCGCCTTGATCTGGACGCCGACACAACAGACAACTTCGATGTCAGGAGCAACCTGGCCAGGTAGGCCCGGCCGTTGGGGCCTGCGAAAAAGAAGCATTCCACTATAGTGGAGGCCTGTCCACTATAGTGGAACGGTCAAATTCCCGGCGCCGCTTCGGCCATTCAGGACAGCGGCGCCCCGCACATAGAGCGACTAAATCCCGTGCAGCTTCAGGAAGGCAGAACCCAGCCGTAACGCATGTGATCTGGCGCCATGCCGCTGGCCGCGTAGCGCTCGCGCATGCGATCCAGTGCATCAGGTATGAGCGCGCCGCCGGCGGCACCCGCGGGCCTGTCCACTTCCATCAGGCGCTTGAACTCCGGCGACATCTTCGACGCATAGTCCCGCGGCACAGCCTTGAACTGCGTGCCCAGGTCGCGAGCCGGCTTGATGCCATACAGCTTCGCGGAGTTGAGCCCCAGGACCTTGCGTTTGATCTCCTCGGTGAGCGCCGGATAGCCGTAGCGCTTCTGCATCTCCTCGGGAATCTGGAAGCGCCACAGCGCATCGATCTGCCACTGCGGTGAACCCCACCACACCGAGTCCGAGCCGAACACCACGCGATCCGGCCCCATGAACTTCAGCAGCTGGCCCAGCAGGTGCGCTGCCAGCGTGGGGAAGGTGACCACCGATGCAGCCCAGGTGGTGCCAATCTCGGCATAGGTGTTGGGCAGGTCGCGGCACAGCACCGCGTACTCGGTAGTCCAGGCGATGTCGGGCACACCCTCGCGCATCTTCGCGCCGCGCGCTTCCTGCCAGGAGTCATACATGAAGAACGCAGGCTGTATGCAGGCGTGATAGGTGATGAAGTTCAGCTGCGGCCAGTCCTTTGCCGCCTTGGGCAGATCCATCGGGTGGCCGATCTCCGGTCGCCGCTCCTTGCTGTTCACCAGCCCCTTGTGCACGCAGATGTTGTTGAAGCCGGGTCGCTCGGTCTTCACCTTGCCGTACAGCGACTGGATCAGCTCGAAGGTGGGGTAGGCCACGGCCTCGTCATCATGCCGCCACTGCCGCATGGGACTGGCCGGGTTGTCGTCTACCTTGGCGGAGGTGCCGATGTTGTAGCCCTTCCATGAATCCGGCTTCAACTGCTCGGCCTGCTGGCGGATGTAATCCAGGTTGCCCTTGCCCACGTACAGCAGTGCGTGCGCCAGCATGCGCTTCGAGCCGGAGACCTTGTTGATGAAGTCGCGCGCCCCCGCGGTCTGCGCGGCGGTGAGGATTTCACCGGCCTTGGCCTCCTCGGCATTGCGCGGTATCGCCATGCCCGGCGTGTCGACCACGCCGGCGGGTACATTGCTCAGCAGTCCCACCGTGACCTGGCTGTCCAGGTACACATCCTTGATGAACTGCGTGATGAGGAAATTCTCCGGCGAATCGGGCAGGCCCACCAGCGCGCGATTCCATACGCCCCAGGCATCGCCGTGCTCGTCCTTGTGGCCATCCGGGTTCAGGGGGTTGGTCTTCGAGAAGGTGGAAGAGAGGCCCTGCGACAGCGCCCGCAGTGGCGCGGCCGCGTTGTAGCGGCTGCCGCGCACCATGTGCAGCTGGTCGTCGAATACGAACAGATCGCGTGGCGGCGCCGCGGCGGCATAGGCATCCGGCACCAGCAGCGACAGGGGATCAATGTCGAAGAACGGACCGTAGATCTCGTTCATCGCGAGGAAGGATGCGGCCATGCCGCCAGTGCCCATCAGGAAGCGCCGGCGGCTCACGCTCAGCTTGCGCGCAGCCTCTTCGGCCATCTGGTTGATGCGCGCCTCCACCTGCTTCTGCGGCGCGCTCTGCGGCAGCGGCGCGTACTCGCCGTTCGAGACCAGCTGCGTGGGTACTGGAGTGCGCGGAGTGGCGATGTCGGCGCGCAGGGCACCCGCCTCTTCTTCATCCGTGAGCAGGTGATCGTCCGGAATCCGCTGGCCGGTGGTTTCGTCCCAGTGACTCATGGCTGCCCCCCGAAATTCTTCTGTTTGTCGTGTCTTATTGGGAGCATAACGCCGGGAAGGGGGATGCGATAATCCCTCCGTGAGCACCCCGACCGGAACCCATTCCCGCGCCCGCGACATCCTGCAGTCGGTCTTCGGCTACGCCGAATTCCGCGATGCCCAAGCCGAAATCGTCCAGCAGGTGGCGGGGGGTGGCAACGCACTGGTGCTCATGCCCACCGGCGGCGGCAAATCGCTGTGCTACCAGGTGCCGGCGCTGCTGCGCGAGGGCGTGGCCATCGTCGTGTCGCCACTGATCGCGCTGATGCAGGACCAGGTGGCCGCGCTGCAGGAGACCGGCGTGAGCGCCGAATTCCTGAACTCCACGCAGGACTGGTCCTCCGTGCAGGACATCGAACGGCGTGCGCGGGCCGGCAAACTCGACCTGCTGTACCTGGCGCCGGAGCGCGTGCTGAAGGAGCGCACGCTGGCACTGCTGGATGACCTGAAGATTGCGCTGTTCGCCTTCGACGAGGCGCATTGCGTGTCGCAGTGGGGGCATGACTTCCGGCAGGAGTACCTGCAGCTGGCCACACTGGCGGAGCGCTATCCCCATGTGCCACGCATCGCGCTCACCGCCACGGCCACGCCCGCCACGAGAAAGGAAATCATCGAGCGGTTGCGCCTCACCGATGCGCGCACATTCCTGTCCAGCTTCGACCGCCCCAACATCCGCTACCGCATCGCGGAGAAGGACAATCCGCGTCGGCAGCTGCTGCGCTTCATCCGCGAGGAACATCCCGGCCAGAGCGGCATCGTGTATTGCCTGTCGCGCAAGTCTGTCGAAGAAACTGCAGATATGCTGTGCACGAACGGCATCGACGCCGTCGCCTATCACGCCGGCTTCAGTGCCGCGGAGCGCGAGGAACGGCAGAATCGCTTCATCGAGGAAGACGGCGTGGTGATGGTTGCCACCATCGCCTTCGGCATGGGCATAGACAAACCCGACGTGCGTTTCGTCGCACACCTGGATCTTCCAAAAAGTGTCGAGGGGTACTACCAGGAAACCGGCCGCGCCGGCCGCGACGGACTGCCGGCCGAGGCCTGGATGGTGTACGGCCTGGCAGATGTCGTGCAGCAGCGCAGGCTCATCGAGCAATCCGAGGCCGACGAAGCCTTCAAGCGCGTGTCCAACAGCAAACTCGACGCCATGCTGGGGCTGTGCGAGACCGTGCGCTGCCGCCGGCAGTACTTGCTCGGCTATTTCGACGAAGCCGGCCAGCCCTGCGGCAACTGCGATAATTGCCAGAACCCGCCCGCGCAGTTCTATGGCACGGAGGCCGCGCAGAAGCTGCTCTCCTGCATCCTGCGCTGCGAGCGTGCCAGCGGCTATGGTTTCGGCGCGCAGCACATCATCGACGTGCTGCGCGGCGAACAGACAGAGAAAGTGCTGGAGCGTGGGCATGCAGCACTGAGCACCTTCGGCATCGGCGCCGACATGAGCCAGTCGCAGTGGCGTGCCGTGCTGCGGCAGCTGGTCATGCTGCGAGTGGTGGCCGTTGATCACGATCGCTACGGTGTGCTGAAACTCACTCCCGACAGCCGCGAGGTGCTGAAGGGTGAAAGAGTGCTGACATTGCGGCGCGAGACGCCGGCAGCAGCGATGCGCGCGGGTCGCAGCAGCAGGCGCAGCACCCGCGCGACTGCATCCAGGCCTGGCGCCGGTGCCGCTGCAAGCGAGGTCGACGCTTCACCGCAGCAGGAGGCGGTATTCCAGGCGTTGCGCGAATGGCGCCGCCAGGTTGCGAAGGAGCATGGCGTGCCGGCCTACACCGTGCTGCACGACTCCAGCCTGCGCGAGATTGCCCTGCGCCTGCCTGAAAGCACATCGGCGCTGGGCGGCGTGAGCGGCGTCGGCGCAGTTAAATTGGCGCGTTACGGTGACGCCGTCATCGAAGTCGTGAAGACGATCCGCCAGCAGGCAGCGTAATCTCTGCGGGTGCGCACCCTTCTCTTTGGCCTGTTCATCGCCTCGGTTGCGGCCGCCATTGCCGCAGCGGAACCAGCGCCGGCGCAACTTCTGCCGGTGGAGCAGTTCACCAACGAGCCGGAGCTTGCCGGCTTCGTCATCTCTCCCAGCGGCAAGATCGCTGCCGCCACGCAACGCAGCGCCAGCGGGCAGTTGCTCACGATCACCGATCTGCCTGCCCTGGAGCCGCGCAAGACATTCCAGTTCGGCGAAAGCATGGACGCTGCCGATGTACGCTTCGTCGACGATGATCACCTGCTGGTCCAGCCCGCCCGCCTGCTGCCAGGACTGCGCGCCGGCAAAGTGCTGGCTGGCGAAATACTGCGCGTGGATGTCCAGACCGGTTCGACGTCCATGTTGTATAGCGCGCTTGAGGCTGGCGCCGCGCAGCGCAGCCCACCGCGCGAAAGGCCGGTGTGGGTGACCGGAGGCAACGGCACCTTCGGTGCAGTGACGGTCCAGACCATACCAGTGGAGGCGGCCAGCAGGATTCCCGGCACCGTGACCAGCGTGAACAGGGTGAACGGCCGGCAGGATTCAGACGGAGTGGGTAACTGGGTCACGAATCCCGCCCGGTCGGCCAGGCAGACAGCAGCGAGGCGGCCGGCGCAGATCCTGTCATTGAGTTCCAACACACCGGGGGACATCCTCATCCAGACGGTGGCCGGACTGGACGATAAATTTCCCGCCACGGCTTCGCGGTTGAATATCGGCAACGGCCAATTGGCGCAGGTGACACAGGCGCCCGTGCCCGACGCGCGATTCACCACCGGACCCGGGCAGCGCATCGCGCTGGCGCAGGGCACCGACGCGGAAGGCCGTTCGGTAGTGCTCTTCCTGCCTGCCGGCAAGGCCGGCGTTGCAGACTCCTGGGTGACGAAGGTGGCCAGCCGCCGCGAGCAGGGCGAACTGATTCCCATCGCTTGGACCGGCAAGGACGAAAAGTACTACGCGCTGGATTCGCGCGATGCGCTCACCCGCGGCATCGTGATCTGGGACGCCGTCGCCAATACGCAGCAGCTGCTGTTCCGCAATCCCGCTGCCGACATCGTCGCCTTCGAGCAGGACGCCGCCGGCAATGCATGGATGTTCGCCGGCTACGATCCCTATCCCTTCTACTGGTATCCGAATCCACAGCATCCGCTGGCGCTGATGCATCAGAAGCTGGCGCAGGGCCTGCCGCAGAAGTGGATCGAAGTGACTGGCCACTCCCAGGACATGTCCAGTGCGGTGGTGCGAATCAGCTCGGCCGATCAGCCGCCACTGTTCCTGCTGGTGGACGTGGCCAGTGCCCGGCTGCTGAAGCGCATGGACAGCTTTCCCGGACTGAAGGCCGCGGACATGTCGCCCGTGCAGCCCATCGAGTTCAAGGCGCGTGACGGCCTGGCCATGCGGGGTTACCTCACGCGTCCAGGCGCCGGCACGGACCAGAAGTTGCCGCTGATCGTCTCCGTACACGGCGGCCCGCATGGAGTGTTCGACGGCTACGACTACGAGTACGAGCGCCAGCTGTTCGCCTCGCGGGGCTACGCCGTGCTGCAGGTGAACTATCGCGGCTCCGGCGGCCGCGGCCGCGACTTCATGACCGCGGGATTCGGCAAGTGGGGCCGGGAGATGCAGGACGATGTCACCGACGGGGTGCGCTGGGCCATCGCGCAGGGCATCGCCGATGAACGACGCATCTGCATCTACGGGGCCAGCTTCGGCGCCTTCGCTGCACTCACCGGCGCGGCCCGCGAGCCCCAGCTCTTCAAGTGCGCCGTCGGGTATTCCGGGATCTACGACCTGTCGCTGATGTTCGGTACCGGCGACCTGCGCAGCTCCGCGCGCGGCCAGAGTTACCTGAAGGAGGCCGTGGGCGAGGGCCAGCAGGAGCTGAAGACGCGTTCCCCGGTGAACATGGCGCAGGACATCCGTGCCCGGGTGCTCCTGATCCACGGCAGCGAGGACAGCCGTGCACCGGTGGAGCATGCCATCCGGATGCGCCAGGCCCTGACCAGCGCCGGCAACCCGCCCGAATGGCTGGTGGCCGCGGACGAATCCCATGGTTTCGGCGATGCCGGGAATCGCGCGGCGGCGTATCGGGCCATGCTCGATTTCTTCGCCAGGAACCTGGGCGGGCCGCATGAAGCCCCGGGTGCTCCCCTGAGGTAGTCAGCAAAAAAGCTACGCGCCTGCCCGGAACGCGGTATGCTGGGCCAGATCGTCTTCCGTCCGTATCGAACCGTGCGCCCCATTTGGCGCCTCCTGCTCGACCCGAAACGCCTGCCGATCAGGTGTCAGGACTTCTGGTTCGCCGTCTGCCGCAACTCGGCTCTCTTCGATCCCGTTCCCTGCCATTAAATAACTGCATCATTTGTTACTTAGAGAGAAGAGTTACATGGCCAAGATTTATGTAGGCAACCTGCCGTTTTCCGCGACTGAGGATCAGGTCCGCGCGCTGTTCGCAGCACACGGCACTGTTGAGTCGGTCGCCCTCCCCAACGATCGCGAAACCGGTCGCCCGCGCGGCTTCGGCTTCGTGGAAATGAGCCAGGCCGATGCGGCCCGTGCCATCCAGGCCGTGAACGGCCAGGATCTGGGCGGTCGTGCCCTGCGCGTTAACGAAGCCCAGGACAAGCCCCGCACCGGCGGCGGTGGCGGCGGTCGCTCGGGTGGCGGCGGCTACGGCGGCGGTGGCGGCGGTCGCTCGGGTGGCGGCGGCGGCTACGGCGGTGGTGGCGGCGGCGGCGGCGGCCGCTGGTAAGCTGCTGACGCATGGCGAAGGTCAACTTCCGCCAGCAGAAAAGGCAAAAGGAGCTGGCGCGTAAAGAGCGCCAGTCCGAACGCCTGTCACGGCGCGGCGAACGTCCCGTAGAGGAGACGTCCGCCGCGCTCGTGGTTCCCGAGACAAAACCAGCAGGCACCACTACGTGACCGAATACGCCGATCATCCGATTCTCGACCATCGCGCCCGACTCGAGCGCAGCCAGTTCGAAGCTGCCGAGCGACGCGAGCGCGCGCTGATCGATCAGCGTTCGCCAGACAACACTCCCGAGATGCGGGTTCGCAGCTGGGAAAAGCTGCATCAGCTGCGCCTGCCCAAGGATCCGGCCCATGCCATCCTGCGCGTGGTGGCACAGCAGACAGCCCTGCAGTTGAACGATGTGCTGGAAGTCCAGCGCTCGCGGGCACTCTCCGCAGCCTGAGTCGCTACTGCGACTGGGTTTCTTTCCAATCCAGCGTTCGACCTACGGCTTTGTTCCAGTCGCGATACAACTGATCGCGTCTGGTCTCTTCCATGGCGGGTAGCCAACGCGTCGCCTCGCTCCAGTTGCTGCGCAACGCAGCCGTGTTTTCCCAGAAACCCACCGCCAGTCCTGCGGCATAGGCCGCGCCCTGTGCAGTGGTCTCCGTCACCCGCGGGCACACCAGCGCGGAATCCAGAATGTCGGCCTGGAACTGCATCAGCAGTTCGTTGGCCACCATGCCGCCGTCCACGCGCAGCTCGGGCAGCGTGATGCCGGCATCGCGCTGCATGGATTCCAGCACCTCGCGTACCTGGTAGGCCGTTGCCTCCAGCGCGGCGCGGGCGATGTGCGCGCGCGTGGCATAGCGGGTGAGCCCCAGCATTGCGCCGCGCGCACCGGCATTCCAGTGCGGGGCGTACAGGCCGGAGAAGGCGGGCACGAAGTACACGCCGCCGTTGTCCTCCACCTCCCGCGCGAGCGCCTCGATCTGCGATGAGGATTCGATGATCTTCAGGCTGTCGCGCAGCCATTGCACCAGCGCTCCGGTAATGGCGATCGACCCCTCCAGCGCATAGCTCGCCGGCTGGTTGCCGAACCGGTACGCCACCGTGGTGATGAGCCCCGCGCGCGAAGGCACGGGGCGAGATGCGGTGTTCATCAGCAGGAAACAACCGGTGCCGTAGGTGTTCTTCGCCTCGCCCGGAGCGAAGCAGCACTGGCCCACCAGCGCGGCCTGCTGGTCGCCCAGGATGCCGGTGATTGGAACACCAGCGACTGCCGAGAGCGTCGCTTCGCCTATCTCTGTGGTGCTGGATGAAACAATCCGCGGCAGAAGTGCTCGCGGAATACGGAAGGCCTCGAGCAGGGATTCATCCCATTGCAGTGTTGCCAGGCTCATCAGCTGGGTGCGGCTGGCGTTGGTCACATCGGTGACGTGCAGGCCGCCGTCCACACCGCCGGTGAGGTTCCACACCATCCAGCTGTCCATGGTGCCGAACAGCAGCTCGCCGGCTTCGGCCGCGGCGCGCGCGCCCGGAACATGGTCGAGCAGCCACTGCAGTTTCAGCGCGCTGAAGTAGCTGGCCAGCGGCAGGCCGGTGAGGGCGCGGATGCGATCGGCGTCGTGCGCGTAGTCGGCGATCAGCGGTTCGACGCGGGTGTCCTGCCAGACCAGCGCGTTGTGTACGGGTTCGCCAGTGCGGCGGTTCCACAGCACGGTGGTCTCGCGCTGGTTGGTGATGCCGAGGGCGGCGACGTTGCGCGCGGTGAGCGAGGCTTTCGCCAGCGCATCGCTCATCACATCCAGCGCGTTGCGCCAGATGGCCATGGGATCGTGTTCCACCCATCCCGGTTGCGGATAGTGCTGCAGGTGCTCGCGCTGTCCGACGGAGAGGATGTCGCCGCGGTGGTCAAAGAGGATGCAGCGGGTGCTGCTGGTGCCCTGGTCGAGGGCGGCGATGACGCAAGGTGCGGCCGGCATCAGATCACGACGAGATGACGCGGCTCGGCGCCGCGCACCAGCGTGAGATCCGTGCCGCGATCCAGCGTGACGAAGACGCCGTCGCGCCGCACAGCCAGCGCCAGCAGGTAGCCATCGGTGACCTGCCGGGAGCGCAGCAGCCAGTCATGGTCCAGGCGCGTGGTATCGAGGACGGAGAATTCATCGGGCCAGAATTCATGGAAGGGCGTTGTCGTTGCCTCGCGCAGGCGCGAGAGCACTGCGGCCACGGGTTGCGGTCGCGGGTAACCCTCTGCGGACAGCACGCGCAGGCATCCGGTCTGGGTGATCGGGCAGGAGGCCCAGCCCTTTTCGATGTGCCGATCCAGCCAGGCGCTGGCCGCGCCGTGGTGCACGTGGCCGGAGTCCAGCAGCGCCACCAGCACGTTGATGTCCAGCAGGGCGCGCATCAGGCGGTCGCCTTCACGTGGCGGATTCCTCGCGCACCCGGTTCACCTGCTCATTGCTTACGCGGGCGTCGGCCGGGGTGGAGGGGAAAGGCCGGAAGCCGTGCCGGGCAGCAGTGCCAGCGGAGGCACCAGGCGGCTGGGATAGCGCCCGATGGATCAGCTCGGAAGCCACGGCACCTGCGGTACGACCCTGTCGCCGGGCGAGCTCCTTCAGGGCCTCCAGGACGGGGTCATCGATATCCAGGGTCGTTCTCACACCACCATGATACGCATCAGATGCAATGATGCACAATCATCAATCTGGACCTGGGGCGCGCCAGGGGCGACGATTCATGCACAACAACGGGGGTCTGATCTTGAAGCCATCTACTCAGCTCGCGGCCGCGGGCCTTGCTCTGTTCAGTACAGTTTTCAGCGTCGCGGGCCTGGCGCAGCTGCCGCCCGGCATCACTCCGGAAATGATCGCTATGTCCCTTCCCGAGGAGGGCGCGCCCAAGGCCAACCCTGGCTGGTACGCCGTCACCTCCGAACTGGCGTTCGGCAATGACGGGCTGATGGTGTTCCGGCCTACCGACCTCGGTCCCTTCCCGAAACGCGACAAGCTGCCCATCGTGCTCTGGGGCAACGGTGGCTGCGCAATCAATGTGGGACGCCACGCGGGATTCCTGGAGACGATCGCTTCGCATGGATTCCTGGTGATCAGCACCAACGCCGGCGCGGCGATCCAGGCTGCAACACCCGCGGCGCCACGCCCGCGATCGGCAACTGCGGCCGATCTCAAGGCCGGCATCGACTGGGCTGAGGCGGAAAATGCGCGCGAGGGCTCGCCGCTGAAGGGCAAGGTGGATACAACGAAAATCGCGGCGATGGGCACGTCCTGTGGTGGCCGGCTTGCCATCGAGCTGGGCGGCGATCCGCGCGTCGATACCATAGGAGTGTTCAGCTCCGGCGTGCAGGGCGAGCAGTTCGAATTGCTGGCAAAACTGCATGGCCCGGTGCTGCTGCTCAACGGAGACAAGCGTGACTTCATGTTGGAGCCATCAAAAGCCACTTTCGATGCCCTCAACGATGTGCCTGTGTTCTACGGCGCGCGGCATGACGCCGGGCATTCATCCACGATCTATCATCCGGGCGGCGGTGAGTTCGCGAATGTCGCGACGAACTGGCTGCGCTGGAAGCTCAAGAACGAAAGCAGGGCCAGCGCGATGTTCAAGGGCAAGAACTGCGGGCTGTGCACAAATGCCAACTGGGATGTGGCGGCGAAGCGGCTAAAGTAGGCTGGTCGAACATGACGATGAAGAACCGCATGATCGCCGGGTGCCTGCTGGTGCTGGGCGCCGCAGGCATCAGCGCCAACGCAGCGCAGCCTGCCGTCAAAGCCGCTGCACCGCCGGTGGCATCCGCCTGCGACCGCGAATGTCTGCGCAGCCACGTCACCCAGGTGCTGTGGGCGCTGGTGAATCACGACGTCAGCAAGTTGCCCGTGGCGGACAATGTCCGCGTCACCGAAGATGCCGACGAGAAGAAGCTGAAGGATGTCGGCCTGATCCGCAGCGTCACCGCGCTGCAGGGATTCCGGCAGGACTTCATCGACGAACGCGCAGGTGTGGTCGGCACCCACACCATGGTGGAGGAGAGCGGCGCGCCCATCATGCTGGTGGTGCGGCTGAAAGTGGCGGGTGACAAACTCACCGAGATCGAGCTGGTACCCACGCGCAGCCGCGCCGATGGATTGATCTTCAACCTGGCTGGACTGAAGGCTGGCAGTGCGGGAATGGGCTACGCGCCCAATACTGCCGAGCGCGCCACCCGCGAGGAAGTACTGAAGGCCGCGCTGAAGTATCCGGAAGGCTTCACGAAGGCGGAGACCTTCGCCGCAGTGAATGCGCCATTCGCAGCGGATGCCTACCGCTACGAGAACGGCCAGATCATGGCCGGCCCGGACTGCAAGTTCTCGCCCGACTGCAAGAACATCTCCACGCAGTCACTGGCCATCTTCAAGCGCCTGGGCCCGCCCATCTGGCGCGTGGTCGCCATTGACGAGCGCATGGGCATCGCATGGCTGCGCCTGGCCTGGGGCGTGCAGAAGGAAGGTGGCGATCAGCTCACCGCCTTCGAGGCGTTCAAGTTCTATGGCGGCCAGCTGCATGCGGTGGAAGCGTTCATCCGCATCCTGCCGATCGAGAAGCGCAAGGGCGGATGGGAGCAGGATCCGGCAGTCGCACCCTGAGCCCGGCGGAGCACGGAGTACGGAGTACGGAGTGCACATGCGGCTTGCACGAAAGCCCGGATCGCGACGATCCCCTGCGCCGTCGCCCGCGTTGCGACCGAAAAAACAGCCTCTCCACTATAGTGGAAATGAATTCCATCATAGTGGACGACACACTTTTTCGCCCGGCGCAGCAGGGGACGACTCGGGTCCAAGGGAAGATCGGTGAACATCAAACCATGGCGTGCCCGCACCTTGGCGTCGCCTCTGCTGGGGCTCGGCGTATCTACACTACTCATCGGCGCGGGCCCCGGTTCGGCCGCGGGCGCTGAGCCCACGATCACGGCTTCTCCCGCCTTCACTGCCGCGCAGCTCTCCGCGCATCCCACTACTGGCTGGCTCACCAACGGCGGCAACCTCTTCAACCAGCGCTACTCGCCGCTGAAGCAGCTCGACCGTAGCAATGTGAAGGAACTGAAAGCCGTGTGGCGCACATCGCTGCATGGCTCGGGCCTCGACCCCAAGGCCTCTGGCCAGGCGCAGATGCTGGAGTACGAAGGCGTGCTCTACGTCATCACCGGCATGGACGATGTCTTCGCCATCAGCGTGGAGACCGGCGCTGTGCTGTGGGAATACCGCGCGCAGCTAGATCCGGAGAAAGTGCTGGTGTGCTGCGGCTGGGCGGCTCGCGGCGTGGGCATGGGCGACGGGCGCATCTACGTCGGACAGCTGGACAATAAAGTAGTCGCGCTGGACCAGAAGACCGGCAAGGTGGTGTGGAGCACGCAGAGCCAGACGCTGGCCGATGGCGGCTATTCCATCACCATGGCGCCGCTGTATTACGACGGCATGGTGATCATCGGCCACTCGGGCGGCGAGGAGGGCATCCGCGGCGTCATCAAGGCCTTCGATGCACGCACGGGCAAGGAGCGCTGGCACTGGTACACCATTCCCGCACCGGGCGAGCCCGGCAGCGAAACCTGGCCGAAGAACAGCGATGTGTGGACCTATGGCGGTGGCGCCGTGTGGAGCACGCCTGCAGTGGATCCGCAGCTGGGGCTGATCTACTTTCCCGTGGCGAATCCCGCCCCGGACCTGAACGGCCATGTGCGCGAAGGCGACAACCTGTTCACTTCGTCCATCGTCGCGCTTGAGGTGAAGACCGGCAAGTACCGCTGGCATTACCAGCACACGCACCACGATATCTGGGATTACGGCGGCGCGAATCCCCTGGTCATGTTCGACGTGAACATCAACGGGCAGCCGCGGAAGGGGCTGTCGCACGCGCCGAAGTCCGGCTATGTGTACATCCTCGATCGCGTCACCGGCAAACCGCTGGTGCGCATCCAGGAGCGGGCGGTACCGCAGAATGCCTCGCAGAAAACCTCGGCGACGCAGCCCATCCCCATCGGCGATGATGTGATGCCGCACCACATCGACGCCGCCATCGAAGGCTACGACCTGGTCAATGAAGGCCGCACGTTCACGCCCTTCGATGAAACGCCGGTACCGTACAAACAGCTGGCCGGCATCAACTTCCCGCCCATGTCGTACGATGTGGACGAACACCTGCTGTACGTCTGCGCCAACGACACCATCGGCGTCGTCAGTCGCGGCGGCGAGGAGTTCGTGCGGCCGGCGCAGGGCACGCCGTACCTCGCCGGCGGCTGGGGGCGCGTGAATATTCCGCGCCGCGGGATTGTCGCGGCGCTGGACGTGACCACGCAGAAGATCAAATGGCGCCGTCAGTGGCCCGAGCCCTGCAACTCCGGCACGGTGAACACCGCCGGTGGCCTGCTGTTCGTGGGCCGGCTTGATGGCCGCATCATGGCGCTGGACAAGCGCAATGGTGCAGCGCTGTGGGAGTGGCAGCTGGATGCACCCGTCACCGCGCCCGTCACCACCTTCGAACACAAGGGCGAACAGGTGGTGGCCGTGTATGCGGCGGGTGGCTACTTCAGCGGATCGTTCCGTGGCGATGGGGTGTGGCTGTTGTCACGCCAGGGCACAATGAAGCCTTCGCCACCGCTCAACGCCGCGGTGCCTGCCAGCCCGAACGTGGTGGTCGCCGACGCCGCCGGCGGCAACGCAGAGGCCGGCGGCAGGATCTACCAGCGGATCTGCGAGCCCTGTCACGGCACCACCGGCAAGGGTGGGCATGCCGAGGGCGCGGTGCTATCGGAGAACATCACTGCGCAGACGGTGATGAACACGGCCACGACTGGCAAGAAGGACATGCCCTCGTTCGCGCAGGTGCTGAGCACACAGGAACTGAAGGATGTGGCGGCCTATGTGTCGAAGCTGCTTGCAAAATAGGGATTCGGCATTAGATAGTTAAGACTAGTTCGGGGCGCCAAGCTCAGGTGGGCGGCAGGCGCCGACAAGTAGCCCACAGCAACTGAAGGAGGTGATCCAATGGCACATTCACACGTTGGTTCGGTCGCTACTCTGCGGCCGCTGGACAATGGTGTCCGGGGCCACGGAGGAATGCGCGCAGGCTAATTGTCACGCGCGCGGCCGTAATTGACGGCTACGCTCCGATTCAGTTGCCGTACGGATAAATTGGTCCGCACGTACTGGTCTTCGAGCAGGAATGGCGGGGTCCGCAAGGGCCTCGCCATTTTCTTTTGTTGACCTGCGAACCGGCTAGAGAATGGGCGAGCCGCGGAAAATGCTGAAGAACGCGCCGGAGAGAATGACCAGCTGCGTGCCGTTGGCCAGCGCCACGCCTTCGCTCCCCCACAGCGTCATCCCGCCCCCGATGTTGCTGGGGCTGCCGATATCCAGGTAGGCCAGCGCCTGTAATGTGCTCAGGTCGAAGCTGATCAGGTAGCCACGCTGCGATACATCCATCCATACCAGGATGCGGCCATGCGGTTCATCGACCAGCAAGGCAGAAGGGTACGTGGAAGCGGGCAACGGCAGATTGCCGAGCAGTGCACCCGTCGTCGCATCCAGGACGCGGCCGTCCCGCAGGAAGAGCCGGTTGCCCGCGCGCTGCGGCCTGTCGCCCGCGATCAGGTCGGCGGCCATCGGCGCGCTGCTGTCCACATGGATTCCGGCGGCATCCACCACCAGTTCCTGGAGAAGGTTGAACTTCGGATTGGACGGCCCGTAGCTCTGCGAGAGGAAAGTCCCGGCCGCGCTTCCCGGCACCAACCAGCGCCAGAATTCGAAATCCTGTGCGGGCGCCACCACATCCGTCCGCATCACCGCGTTGTCATACACGCGCGTGCCGCCGTGACTGTTGTTGTGCGCCACCGCAGCCACGAAGCTCTGTGGCTGGCCCGCAAGCGTCGCCAGGTCGGTGACCAGGTACGGTTCACTGGCACTGAATGACCCAAGCGGAATATTCAGGTCCGGCGTCAGCGCAGGCAAGGCGAATCGCTGCACGAAACCCTTGTTCTTCGAGGCCACATACAGGTAACTGCCATCGACGCTGGCCGCGGCCAGCGACAGGTTCTCGCCGGGCACAGTGACATTGGCGCCCATGCTGCCCGTCAGGGGATCCACCTGCGCCACCAGTGGATCCAGTCCGGTGGATGGTCCATTGCTCGCGAATTCACTGGAGACCACGTACAGCGACTGACGCGCCGCGGACCAGATGACATTCGTGGCGCCACGTGCCGGAATCGGCGGCGTGAACGTGCGCCTTGTGTACTCCTGGCCTTCGGTGGCCGAGACGATGACGCGGAGGTCCAGCGTGAAACGGCTGCCCGGCACCTCGCGTGCGCAGGCATCGTCGAAGCAGGCGCGCAGGTCTATCGTGTCCGTGAAGAGGCCCGATCCCAGGGCGGCAGGGGCCCTGAGCGAGATCGTGTATTCGCCGTAGGCAGAGCCGATGACCGCGTTAAACGTGGGAGGACCGAACACCATGCTGCCGATCACGCCCGTTGCCGAAGGGGTGCGGAACAGATATAGCCCGGTGGGCGGGAGATCCTCCACTGCGACATGCAGCTTCGTGGTCGGTGCCTGCGTGTCGCCGGTGAACCAGGGTGCGACGTTGAGGTCACCCCTGATCCAGTGCACCTGCGTCGACGGCAGGCCATTGCCCGTCACGGTGTAGGTCACCGTTATATTCATCGGGCTGCCCGTTGCCTGCGATGCGCACTGGCTGTCGGTGCAGATCTCCACCTTCAGTACGGTGACATGAATGCCGGCACCCATCACGCGCGGCACCAGGGTCTCCAGATGCAGGCGGCCGTCTGCTTGTGCTGGCCAGTTCACCGAGGCGTCGCCGATGCCGAAGCCACTGAGTGCAGTGACACGCGTCCACAATCCGCCCGCGGGCCGGTTGGTGACGGCGATGCGGATGCTTTCGTCGATCAGGCCCGTGGCCGAAGTGTCGGCCGTGAGCGCAAGGCTCGTGGCGGAAAAGGTCACGGCCGCCGTGGGCGGAGGGGGCGTGGCGACTGGCGGATTTGATGGCGGAGGGCTGGCAGCCGGCGGTGAGGCGCCGGTGCTATCGCCCCCGCCACAGGCGGCCATGGAAAGCATCACGGCGACCAGCAGGCCGGCCCGGAGAACCCCTCGAGTCATGGAACGTCTTCTCCCGGCGGCCTGTTCTTTGGATTGGTGGCCACCAAGAACGGGATCTTAGCGATTTGCCCTTGGGCCTACGTGACAAGAAGGGTTCTGCCGACACTACAGGCCACAGTCGGGGTGTATCCCTTCCTCATGATCGAACTAATTGATTACCGCCTCTGGGCTGGCAATCTGCCCCTCAATGACCAGAGGGAGCCGGAAGACCCGTCGGAAGATAAAAACGAGATTCCCCTGAAGGCGCCCGGTGATCCCGTGGATCCGCCTCCTGCCCGGACGGGCGCATGAGCCGGTCCATCGCCACTGGCATGCTGCTTGTGTCGCTGGCGCTGCTGGGCGGATGCGGTCCAGGGAGTCCTGGCGGAAATCCGCCGCCGTCATCCCCCGAGCCATCAAACACCGGCACCGGTCGCGTGGATCCGGAAGATCCGAAGGCAGGCACGAATACCAACCGGCCGGATTCGATCAAAGACATAAAGCCCGAAGCGCGTTAGCAGGGCGATTGGTACGCCGACGCTATCAATTGCGCCGTTTTGGCAGTGATTGATGCCACATCTGCACGCAATTAGAGAAAGCGGCGCCTTTCTACAATAGGCCTGCGGACGCGGTACGCTCTCCGCAAGCCGCGACAGAATCAGCACAACAAACCGGCGACTTTCGCGAGATAGAGGATCCCAGTAGCCATGCGCAGCTACCTCGTCGTCCTGTTCCGCAACCTCCGACGCGACCGGCTGTACACCGCGATCAACATCCTGGGCCTCGCCCTCGGCTTGGCCTCCTGCCTGATCCTTGGGCTGTTCCTGAAAAGCGAATTCACCTACGACCAGCACTACGCCGGCTACCAGAACATCTACCGCATCGAGAACGAGCTCATCGCCTCCGGCAGGACCGAGAGGATGGCCATCACCTCCGATGCCCTCGGCCCGATGATCGCCGCCGAGTATCCCGACCGCATCCAGGCCGCCGTGCGCCTGCGCGACAACACCAACCAGGGCGGCATCTCCCTGCACCGCGTGGACCAGCCCACGAAGGTGTACTACTGGGAGCACAGCTTCTACGCCGACGACAACATCTTCGACGTGCTGCCGGTCCGCATCATCGCCGGCGACCCGAAGACGGCGCTGAAGGAGGGCGACAGCATTGCCATCAGCGAGACCGTGGCGAAGCGGTACTTCGGCAACGCGAATCCCCTCGGCCAGTTGATTGCGTCGGACTCCGGCAGCGCCAACCGCATCACGCTGGTGTTCGCGGACCTGCCGGCCAACACCCACCTGAAGTACGACCTGCTGTGGTCGTACAACCGCACGGCCCTGAGGCTCAACGTCAATCCTGATGCACGCCGGGCGCAGCTGATCGGCCCGGGGCGTCTGACCTACACCTACCTGCTTATGGATCCTTCATTCAAGCCCGCCGAGTGGACGCGCATGAGCGAGGCGTTCAAGCAGAAGTACACCGCGGAGATGCTGCAGAGCATAAAGGTGGAGTGGCGCAGCTGGCTGCAACCCCTGCGCGACATCCACCTGAAGAGCGAGGTCAGCTACGACAAGCCCACCGGCAACCTCGCCTACATCCATGGCTGCGCCGCGCTGGCGCTGATCATCCTGGCCATCGCCTGCATCAACTACATGAACCTGGCGACGGCGCGGGCGACGCGCCGCGCTCGCTCGGTGGGCTTCCGCAAGATCCTCGGCGCGAGCCGTACGTCACTGGCGCTGCAGTTCCTGGGCGAGGCGCTGTTTTTCGCGTTGATTGCGCTGGTCGTGGCGGCTGTACTCGTGGCGCTGGTACTGAAGTTCACGCCCCTGAACACGCTGATGGACGGCAAGGTGGCGCTGAACCTGCCCGGTGATCCGGCCCTGGCGCTGTGGCTGGTGGCAGCGGCGCTGGGCATCGGCCTGCTCTCAGGCCTGTACCCGGCGTTCTATCTCTCCTCGTGGGCGCCGGTCACAGCGCTGACCGGCAAGCAGTCGAGGCCCAAGGGCAACCTGCACATGCGCGAATTCCTGGTACTGGTGCAGTTCACCATCTCGGCCGCGGCCATCGCGGTGACGCTGCTGATGATGGCGCAGATGCACCATGTGCAGAACCAGTCGCTGGGCTTCGAGCGCGGAAACCGCCTGATGGTCTCGCTGCGCGGCGCGAGTGCCGTCGCGAAGATCCCCGCCATCCGCAACGCCCTGCTGGCCGACAGCCGCGTCCACGGCGTAGCCGTAACCCTGCAGACGCCCGCGGACGGCGACGGCACCGGCCTTGCTCTCGCGCAGATGGAGGGCAACGACGGCGCGATGGAAGCGCTGATGATCAACGTACTGCAGATCGGCCAGGACTACGAAAAGGTGCTGGGCCTGAAGACCGCGCAGGGGCACGACCTGACCGCCAGTTACCTGAACGGCGTCGCCTCCGACGTGATGGTCAACGAGGCGCTGGTGAGGAAGATGGGATGGGACGACCCCATCGGCAGGCGCGTGATGGACGGCCGCGTGGTGGGCGTGGTGAAGGACTTCAACTACAGGTCGCTGAAATCCCGCATCGAGCCGCTGGTGATACGGCGCCTCGACGGCGACATGATGGGTGTTCCCGACACCATCCGGTCCTTCCAGCAGCGCCAGCTGATCATGGACATCCGTGGCGCCGAGGTTGGCGAGGTGCTGCGCTTTGTGGAGCGCATCATTGCCGAAGCCGATCCCGGGCATCCCTTCGAGTATCGGTTCCTGGACGAGGCGCTGGCGCAGCAGTACCGAGCTGAGCTGTCGCTGACCGGGCTGATGGGGATCTTCGCCGGCGTGAGCATCCTCATCGCCTGCATGGGGCTGTTCGGGCTGGCGGCGTTTACTACCGAGCAGCGCAGCCGGGAGATCGGTACGCGCAAGGCGCTTGGGGCGACGAGCTGGCAGATCGTCACACTGCTGGCCGGGCGCATCCTGGTGCTGGTGCTCATCGCCTCGGTGCTGGCCGCGGTGTGCGCGTACTTCGCCATCGATGAATGGCTCGCCGGGTTTGCCTACCGGGCCGGGATCAATCCGCTGATCTTCGTGGTCGCGGCGGGAGTGGCCGCGGCGGTGGCCTTCGCCACGGTGGCGCTGCAGTCGCGGACGAAGACCAATGCCGATCCCGTGCACGCTTTGCGCCACGTCTAGCCACGGAAGACACCAGCAGCTTCCGCGAACCAAGATCTGAGAACTCGCGCCCCTGCCCGACTAAGAGGTTGTTGGCGGGACACCACAACCAGACTCGCCTTGGTGCCGCGGAATATCGGCAAGGTTAGCAGCCGACGCCGATAAACCTTGGCTGTCTAAACTAACTGTCGCTAAGCTGTCCAATGAAACGACGGCACGCGCAAGATACTAGGAGCGGTGCCAAAAAGCTGATAACCAGAACAGAACGTCTCGACCCTGAGCAGTCGTGACAGGCTCGATAGGCCGCCACCGGCATATATGATGCGATGTCGGCTAGATGCAAATCAGGCATACGATGCTGAGAGGTCTCAAGCTGCATGCGTTACACATACAAAACAGCTCCTCTAATCGCCTTTGCAACCTCTCCCGCGTTTGGTGCGGAATCTTCTAGCAGTTTGCTATCGGATCCGCGTACACCGTGGATGGCGGCGGCGTGCGTTGGATGGCTGTTCGCCACGGCGTTGATCTACTACCTAGTCCTTGTGCAAAAAAGGTGGCGAACAGCTTTCGAGACAAAAGAGTGGCTCATTTTGCCGAGTACGCATGCCGCAACGATAGAAAGCCGTCTGCATAGTCTTGGCACCTCAGTACAGACTGCATCGACAGAATCAAGCAAGTACATCGCAGCCGCACTACACGCCTCCAAAGACGCGGCATCACAATGCAGAGGGGCGAGGGAGGAGTTTCAAATTCTCCGCGAGGAGATAGATCTGAAGCAGAAAGAAATAAAGATGCTACAGATTGGCATGGACTTCCACTATCGCCGCCCCGTACTCATGAGAATCCTCAAGGCCCTGGATATCATTAAGGAAGATCAGGCTAACAATCGAGAACTTCAGACGACCATTGCAGGTGTGATGGTTGAGCTTGCCGAATGCCTGGAGGATAACCAAATCTCCGAACATCATCCGACCGTTGGCGCAGTAGCGGCAACAGAGCCAGGGTTCGATCTGGGAAAGGCCGAGCGCATAGAGAATCCTGACGAACAGAAGAAGGGCACCATCGCGGCCGTGCTCCGGCCTGGATACGCAATTAACGGTGCCTTGGGAAAGATCGAAATTCTCGTGCCCGCGCGCGTCCAAGTATTTATCTAAGGAAGTGAGACATGACGGCAATTGTCGGTATTGATCTAGGCACCACAAACTCAGCAATTGCCGTCCTTGATAGGACTGGTAAGCCCGAAATAGTCGAGAATTCTGATGGCGAGAGCATTACACCGTCCGTCGTGTACTTCGAGTCTGATGCGACGTCAACCGTTGTTGTTGGTACAGCCGCAAAAAACAGCGACATCCTAAGGGACGGGCGCTCATTCAAGGAGTTCAAGCGCCGGATGCCGCAGTCGGCCAACAGTCCGCTAGGGAACGCTGAATTACAGGTAACGCCCGTACAACTGTCCTCGTTCGTACTCAAAAAGCTATTGAAGGACGCGTCCGCGAGATTGGGCGCAATCGGCAAGGTCGTGGTTACTGTGCCGGCAAACTTCGCTAATGAGGCGAGACTTGCCACGATACGCGCCGGAGAACTTGCTGGCTACACGATCGATGACATAGTCAACGAGCCTACAGCCGCACTTCTCTGTTACTCCATGGCGCGACCAATTACCGGAAAGGTAATGGTCTACGACTTTGGTGGAGGAACACTGGACGTGACCGTGGCGCAAGTGAGAGGCCGGGACATTCAAATTCTCACCAGCAAGGGTGATCCAAAACTTGGCGGAGCTGACTTCGATAAGCGGCTTACAGATCTGATTGCCAAGAAATTCGAAGCTACGACCGGCGAACGCCTAGATCCCGCCATTCATACAATCGGCAAGACTTCGGAAGAATACAAAAAACACCTCTCCTCAAGAGAGGACGTTGCAGTGCAGGTCGCTGGTGGAACATCGGGGCGATCTATTTTCAAGATCACGCGAAAAGAGTTCGAGAACTCAAGTGCCACGCTGATTTCGAAGGCAGATCTACTTGTCGAAAGCGCACTCGATGAAGCCAACATTCGACCCACTGACATTTCGGACGTGTTCTTGGTCGGCGGCAGTACACGCATGCCAATGATCAAGGAACATCTGACCAAGCTCTTTGGCCGTGAGCCGGTCTGCCACCTGAATCCCGATGAGGTCGTTGCGCTGGGAGCGGCGTTATACGCCGGATACAAAGAAGATCCAGCGAAGCTGAACGCAGCACAAGTTGCAGTCGCACAATCAGTTCAGCTCAGAGAAGTTGCAAATCACTATTTCGGGACCCTGGTGCTCGGAAGAGATGCGGCTTCTGGACGCGCCGCTAAACTTGTATCCCCGATAATCGACAAAAACACGCCGCTTCCATGTTCTAAGACAGAAGCCTACTACACTGTTCGCGAAGGCCAGACCGGGGTGAACTGCGAAGTTACGCAGTCTACGACCCGCGAGAGTGATCCGGATTTCGTCCGCATCATTTGGTCTGGATCCTTGGGGCCTTTGCCGGAAGGCCGACCAGCAGAAATGGAGATTCGGGTGACTTTCTCATATGACTCCAATCAAGTTATGCATTGCCGCTTCGAAGACGTGGCGACGGGAATGGCAAAAGAGGTCAACATCGGACTGAAGGACGACGAAGTCTCTACTGGGCACTCCATCGACAAGTTCCTAGTGGAGTGACCGACTATGGAATGGCTTGGATTTCTCGCAATCATTCTGGCCTGGGTCTTCGGGCCTAAACTTCTCGCCGCACTTGGAAGGGCGGGTTGGCGCGCGGCTTCCGGAAAAGGTTCTTTCGGTGGAAACTTTCAAGCCTCGTTTGTAGGCATGACGAGCATGGAAATGCGCCTGCGGCCCGAGCGCGTCACCAACAACAATTTCTCGTATGACGTGCACCGTGTGGAAGTTAAGGGGCTGATTCCGGTCGATTACTCGGCGAACGTGGCGATCGCGACCGCCGTATTCGACATCACGACTCTTGGGGCCGACGGCAAGCCTACATTCTTGCCGGTGACTTGCTTTTTGGACAACATGCAGGAGCCCGAGTCGACCTGCTATCAGCAGGTCGCTGACATAGGTGTTGTCAACAGCGGGACTGGCTTCGTCGATTGGGTGTCGGTGGCGACTCTAATTCCCGACACGCTGACCGCTCCATATAGCGGTCGCCGAAGGTTAAAGGTCTTCACGACGCTCTACGACACAAAGAATCCACCTGCCATACGGCACGGGTTTGTCGATGGTAATAGGTTTGGCAGTTTCGGGAATGTAATAGACGTTGAACTGAAGAACACAGGGTATCGAGAGGCAATTGACAATCGCCGACGCTCGGAAGAATTGACGCTACACGCAGCGATATCAGTTGCGATGGCGGATGGAGCCCTGGCACAAGCCGAAGGTCAGGTCATCAAGAACTGGGTGACACGCCTGCTCGACATGCTCGATGAAGACGACAAAGTAGAGCGAAAAAAACAATTGAACGCAGCCTTGAGCGAAGCATACAAACTCGCGAAATCCGCGAAACTCGATCTTGGAAGTGTCCTGGCGGAATTGGCACGTGTTGGAGAGCAGGCATCCAAGGCGGAGGCCGTAGAGCTTTGTCTCGAAGTAATGTCCGCTGATGGCGCGGCTGATCAAAATGAGCTTCAGCAAGTAAACAGAATCGCTGACAAGCTTGGTGTCGACCTTGCGCGCTTCCAAGACATGAAGGCAAAGCACATAGCCGCGTTGTCTACGAACGTCACGAAAGCGGCTGACTATTTTGCACTGCTAGGACTTGATCCAAAGTGGAGCAAGGAAGAGCTGCGGACGCAACTCAATCGTCTATATACCCAGTGGAACTCGCGCTCTGAGTCTCTTGAGGATGCAGAGAAGCGTGCCCATGCTGAGCTGATGCTAGAACGGATTGCCGAAGCTAGAAAAGCATTGCTGGGGTAGCTGGTAGCGCATGCGACACGCCACCTTTCGCTACGCGGATGACAATCCGGAGTTGTATGGTTTCCGGACATATGAGCGAGATGCTGCGAAGGCGATTCGGAGCCAAGCACTAAGCCAACACGTGCGCGTCTCGGATAGGGTGCTTCCCGCCGTATTTGGTTCAATTGAGAGAACGAGGTGTCGCCTTGGGCTAGGCCGAGATGCGCAAGTATTTGTATATCCGTCGCCAGATACAAATGCACATTGCTGCAGTGGCTCAGACAATTCTCCTGTTCTTGTATTCGTGTCGTCAGCACTTGTAAACCTTGTGCGCCCTGAAGAACTGGATTTCGTCATCGGCCATGAGTTCGGCCATTTCTTGTTTGAGCACCACGCATACCCCACGCCACAAGAGGCGGGCAATGAACTCAGGTATTTGGAACTTCGTAGAGCATCGGAGATATCCGCCGATCGAATCGGTCTGGTAGCGTGCGAAGACATAGAAGTCGCTCTTCGGGCAATACTCAAAGTCGCGTCTGGCCTCGACGAGAGTAACTTGGAAATAGACGTGGCCGCCTACCTGCGACAAGTACGCGATCTCCAGATAGGCATTGGGGACGAATCACTTCTCTATTCTTCTCACCCCCCTTTTCCGTTGCGTGCCAGAGCGCTTCTCCGCTTCGACAGCGTGCTGTCGGCATGTCGTGCTGGCGAAGATGTGCAAGATCTGAGCGCCAAAGGAGATGCAGATACCAGACGCGACATGGATCGTGCCGCCCATGGCGTGGTTGGTAATCAATTCACCGACGCCGCTGCAAGTGCAGCGTTTTGGGACGCCGCAAGCGAGGTCGCGATAACCGGAGACTTGGCTGAGAGTGATCGGACGCAGCTCGCCAGCATCTTCGGCGAAGAAAAGGTTGCTGCCCTCTTGCGCGCCATTTCAACGCGGTCTTCCCAGGAAGCCCGCAAGTTCATAGCAGAGAAACAAAAAGAATCGAAGGAGCGGCTAATATCCGCTCCAATTTTCGTAACAAGAGCGGTTCAGGATGTGCTGAGACGCTTCACATAGCACGGACGTTCTCCTTTCGTTAGCATGCGCCGCATGAAAGCGCGCACCGCTCCGATACTCGCCTGTTTCATCGGCCTGCTGCTTGCAGTCGCAGCCACCGCCGGCGCCCCCGCGGACCGATACACCCAGATTCCTCCCTCCGCCGACGGCATCGGCAAACAGTATGAAGGCCGCGAGATAGCCCATGTGATGGGCTGGCAGGCGGCGTCCTGGCTGGAGCGCGAAGAGCGTGAGAAGGAAGAGCGCACCTCGCTGTTGATCGATGAGCTGCGCCTGAAGCCCGGCATGGTCATCGCAGACGTAGGCGCGGGCAGCGGCTATCTGAGCCGTCGCATGGCGCCGCTGGTCGCGCCCGGGGGGCGTGTCGTCGCAGTGGATATCCAGCCGGAGATGCTGGCGCTGCTGGCAAAGGTGGCCGCGGATCCGCGCTATGCGAACATCGAGCCGCTACTCGGCGCAGTGGACGACACGCGCCTGCCGGCAGGCAGCGTGGACCTGGCCATCATGGTCGATGTCTACCACGAGCTTGAATATCCCCACGAGGTGCTGGAAAGCATCGTGCGGGCGCTGAAGCCCGGGGGACTCGTGGCCTTCGTGGAATACCGCGGCGAGGATCCAGACGTGCCGATCAAGGCGCTGCACAAGATGACCGAAAAGCAGATCCGCCTCGAGGCGGGCAGGCATGCACTTACTTGGGAGCGCACCAGCGAGCGACTGCCCTGGCAACACCTGGTGCTGTTCCGCAAGGCGGCGCCTAGCGGCCTCTGACGAATTCCTCCAGCTGATCGAAGGTCTCCGGCACACAAGATAACCAGGTTCGCTCCCCCTTGAACTCCTGGATGCCGCGCGATTCAAGGGCGCTGCCGTCCTCTCTGGGAACTGCCACGCTGATCTAGCGTCTCCGGCGCATGTGAAGGATGGACAGAACTACCACCTCGTCGCCCTCGATCCGATAGGCCACCACATAGGGAAAGCGATGAGCGAACACCCGCCGCACGCCAGGGAAGAGTTCCGGGTAAAGCAGGGCGCTATTTCCGAGTGAGGCGACCAGCGCAGCAAGTTCCTCGATGAACTCCGCGCCGAGTCCCTGTCGCTGTGCCTCGTACCAGCCTGCTGAAATGAGCAGATCGAGTTCGGCCTCAGGCCGGACCCGAACGCGCCAGGTCACAGTCTGCGATTCAGTTCAGCGAATACTTCGTCGGCGGGTCGCCCGCGATTGCCGTCGGCCGCGAACGCGGCAAGACGGCGCCTGATTTCGGCCACATGCCATTCGGGCAGGGGAAGGGCATTTTCCCCTGGGGCCAGGCTCGCCCAGATCTCGTCCATCAGATCGAGCCGATCCGAGACGCTCAGTTGAACCAGCTCCGCTGCCTTGGGAATGGAAGCCATGTGGGTCACGCTACACCTCGGAGTTACTCGCCGCAAAGGTGGCGAGTGCGGGATTCTGAGGTGGGCTGGGATGCTGGAACCATGCGCGAATTTGCTGCGAGCGCATCGTTTCCTGTTCGCTGCCAGGCCGTGGAAATGGTGACGACTTGCGCCCGGTGTGGTCAGATGGATCAATCTACGATACAAATACGCGCCATTCTCGGTTGATTGATGTGCATTACGGGTCAATTTGCACACCGCCTCGCGGAACACCGGAAACAGGCCGCTCGAGAGCATGGCGACGCCTTGAGGCGGTGCCTAACGGTCCCCGAGTTCGATGGCAGCCTGCGCGATTGCGCGCGCCCAGTCGGGCGTCCGTTCCAGCGCCTTCGCATCCGCGGGATCAGGATGCAGCATCAGTCCGCCCTGCATTTCCAGCACCAGCACCGGATCCGGAATGTCCTCTCCGGCCCTGGCCTCCGTGCTGTTGTCGAAGACCTGCAGCCGCACCACATGAGGCAGAAGCCGGATGAGATTGTCCCGCGAGGTGATCCAGCGCTCGCGGATCTTCCCTTCAGGAATCGGATGACCGCCACTGGCAACGCGCAGCCCGACGCGCGCGACGTGCTGTTCCGGCGAAGACAGGCCCACGAAAATCATGACCACGTCGTGTGTCGCGGTGGCGCGAGCCAGCAGCGCAGGGATGGTGTTGGCACCCAATGTGGTCTCGAACGCGTAGTTGGAGCCCTGCGCCATGGCTGCTTCAAGTTGTTCGCGACCATGCTGCCAGGTCCAGGCGTTGGCCTCTTCCGGCTCCATGCCCAGCTGGCTGACGAGTTCGCGCGCGTACGAATCCCGGTTGAACCAGGTCAGCCCGTGCGCTTCGAGCATCGCGCCACCCACCGAGCTCTTGCCCGCGCCATTCACGCCGGCGAGCACGAAGATGAAGGGTCGCGCCATCGGCGCCGGCGCCTTCAGAAGGAGCCGCCAGCCTTGGGCCGCTTCGCGAGCTTACCTCGTGCGTTGAACAGCGACTCAACCCTCGCGGAGGCATCCGGTTGCTGCAACAGGGAGAGCCGGGCGTCGAACCGCTGCGTCAGTTCATCGAGCGAGCTCTGCCGTTGGGCCGTGAGTGCCGCGATGCTGCGCACGAGTTCCTCGTAGTCGGCGGCGGGCATCAGCACCATCTCCAGGGCGGAGTGGCTGGTGATGGCGGCGGCTCCGGTGCGGGTGACCTGGCGGACGACATCGCCCCACTGGTTCTTCACCTGGGTGGCGGTGTGGCGGGGGAGGTCGTCCAAAGCGCGAAGCTCGGGAAGCATCGGGATCTCGCCGTCGATAGATATAGCCAATATTGCCATATTAGCTAATCGAGACAAACTCTGGACGTCCGCGGAGCAATTTTGAGCCTCTTATGATAGAAATCAGTACTTTTCTATAATAACAATGCCGGCTATTTTAGGACCCTCAACCGAGGGCATTTGATCCATGCAGCGCGGATCCAGCGGCCGCTACGAAGTGACCACCACGGCGGGCGAACCCGTCCGTGCCTTCGTGCCCTCTCCGCTACCCCCGGTGCCCCCTCTCGACCTTGCCGGCCCCCGCCATCGCACACTGGAACAAGCCACTCTGGCCTGCGGGCGGCTCGATGGCGTTTCAGCACTGCTGCCCGATCCGGACCTCTTTCTCTATGCCTATGTCCGTCGCGAAGCGGTGCTGTCGTCGCAGATCGAGGGAACGCAGTCCTCGCTTTCGGACCTGCTGCTGTTCGAACTCGAAGAAGTGCCGGGCGTGCCATTCGATGACGTGGTCGAGGTCTCCAGCTACGTGGCCGCGCTGGAGCACGGACTCGCCCGATTGCGTGAGGGCCTGCCGCTCTCCGGCCGACTGCTGCGCGAGGTGCACGGCAAGCTGCTCGAGCGCGGCCGCGGTGCCGACAAGCTGCCCGGTGATTTCCGTCGCACGCAGAACTGGATCGGCGGCACGCGTCCGGGCAACGCCCGCTTCGTGCCGCCGCCGCCCGCGCTGCTGCCTCAATGCATCGGTGAGCTCGAACAGTTTCTTCATGCACGCGAGCCACAGCCGGCGCTGATCACCGCGGCGCTGGCCCACCTGCAGTTCGAAACCATCCACCCTTTCCTCGACGGCAACGGCCGCGTGGGCCGGCTGCTGATCGCGCTGATCCTGCACGATGCCGGCGTACTGCGGCAGCCACTGCTGTACCTCAGCCTGCATTTCAAGCAGTACCGGGATGAGTATTACCGCCAGCTCGATCAGGTGCGCCGCACTGGCGACTGGGAGGCGTGGCTGGATTTCTTCCTGGAGGGCGTGACCTCCACGGCTGGCGCCGCTGTTGAAACGGCGCATCGCCTGTTGGCGCTTTTCCGGGAAGATGAGGGGCGGTTGCGTGCAGGGAAACGTGGTGTACCTGCGAGCGTGCTGCGCGCCTACGACGCGCTGCGCGCGCGTCCCGTTACCAACATCCACGAGCTGTCGCGGCGTGCCGGAGTGACATTCGCCACGGGAGCAAAGGCGATGGAAGCGTTGATGGCGGCGGGCATCGCGCGTGAGCTGACAGGCAGGCAGCGTAATCGCGTCTTCGGGTATGGCCGGTATGTGGGAATCCTGAATGAGGGGGCTGAGCCCCTGTAGCGGCTCAATGCCACGCCCGGCGCAACCTAGCCCTCGTGACGGAAACCCTCGTACACGAACGACCGGGATATCGTCTCGCAGTCACGTTCGCTGACGCCTTCCCGGCGCGCCACCTCATGCCAGCGCGTACGTACGATGGTCTCCATCGTTTCGATGAGATGGGCCGCCTCAACAGGCGTGAGCAGGAAGCGCGTGCACTGAGAGAGGAGATTGGCTGCGCTTGCGCGGCGGCCGATGTCACCAACGGTCATTGCAAGGTCACGCCGGTCCCTGCTCACCAGCGGCATGGGTGTGAGATCGTACGCAGGAGACAGCCGCCACGCAGTGCCAGGCGCAATGACGGCATGGTTACGTGGGTGGTCGTCGGTGTTGGAGATCAGCGCGTTGAACACCATACGCCTGAAGAGTTCGCAGGCATCGGCCTTCGGATCCTCACAGAGGCGCCGCAGTTCTTCGACAAGGATCAGATAGGACCACCGCTCCCGGTCCAGATGAGAATCGCCGGCACGCAGCAAGGTCAGCGCCGAGAGCATGCGGGCACGCAGATACCCTTGCGCACTGTGCTCGCGGTCGAAGCGCTGCACCAGCAGGACATCGCGCGCGCCAACCTGCTCGATACGTGACCGGGCGACGTGCAGGCCGCATTCGTGCGCCAGACGCAGCATCGCGTGTTCGACGCGCGCCTGGTTCCACCGGTCATCCGCCCGGTTGAACTTTGCGATCCAGAGTGCGCCGTCATCTTCAACGACCGCCTTGGGCCGGGCTCCACCCATCGAGGTGCCGAGCAGCAGCAGGTCCTGCGTCTGCAGCTGGTCACGGTTGTCAGGTTCGATCTCGTCGCGCAACAGAACGTCCGCCAATTCCTGCAGCCGGGCAAGGTCCATCGTGCGGTTGAATTGGCGCTTCGGTGCCGGCGGCTCGACATTCAGGCCGAATCCCAGCGCGCCCGCGCGATCGTCCGGGGATTGCAGCAGGTAATCGAGCTCTCCCAATGCAGCGATGCCGGCATGTTTCTCGATGACGCGCCTGCCCCAGTAGTCCGGTGTGGCATCACGCAGGGCGCCGAAGAGTCCCTTGAGGCGGAAGGTTTCGAACGTGTCGGACTCGAGCTTCAGTTCCAGAGGATCCAGGGCCACCGCGTCGGCGCGCTCGAGATAGCGGCGCCCGTAAACGAAGCGGCCGCGGGGATTACCCAGGCGATCACTTGACAGCTCGAAGCGCCCTGCGGTGACGAAGGACGTCTCGCCCGGCAACATCACATAGACGAAGAGTTCAGAAGTCATTGTCCAGTTCGCCCCGCGTGCTACGGCGCGCGCGCGCGCGAGACCGGAGATGAGACTGAGCGGCGAGATCCGCCGCGGGGTCAGCGAGCTGGTGAAACGGCTCGAGCAGGTCGTAGATCCAGAGCAAGGCGACGAGCACGCTGGCGCCAACGCCGGGCTTGCCGGCTTCCGCGTCGCTGATGGCGCGGGGTCCTGTGCCAATCTTCCTGCCCACTTCCTCGATGGTCAGGTTTCGAGCCAGGCGGGCCGCCTTGAGGCGCGTGCCCAGCTCCTTGATCGCGGAAGCGACGGGCAGGGGGGGTGAGGCGGTCAGGGCATTCTTGCGGGGCATCTGCGTTTTATGGAAGATTAATTTGCTTAGGGTGCTATAAATAGCACTCAATAAAAACAGAGTCAATGCTGTTTCTGCGATTTATAGCGGTTAAAGTTATTTATTGCGCTATAAATCGCGGACGCAATTAGGAGGGCCAAATCTTCCTGGGACGCTACTAACGATGTGGCGTCCATCGCTTGAGCAATCTCCTTCGCCATGAAGGGCGCTGTATAGAAGACTCCCATCTCGTTCCAATCCACAGGGGTGGCTTGGCTGGCGGCGGAGTCGGGCGTGGAAAGAAAAGTCGCCACGCCCAGGATAATCCCTGGCCGAAGCAGGAGAGACCAGAGGTGCAGTCACACCTTGTGTGGGCAACCGCATCCCCTTGATCTGTCAGGAGACCTCCCGCACAGTCCACCCGCCCCGAGGACCAGAATTACAAGGGCCTATCGCTCTCAGTGCCAGGGATGACCACCGAAGCTCCCGACATGCCATTACCTGCCTTTGGGCCACTCGGCCGTGAAGCCAATGCCCCGGCTCGGGCTTTCCGGAAATTGTGTGAGGCGGCGGATCTCGGCCAGGAGCTTAAGGATCGCAGCATCATGGGTAGTCAGTTTTCCGTTTTGCCGCTCGACCTCACGGCCCAGTGGCGCCACATTGCGCCGCTTGCTGCGGCGCAATGTGGATGCATTTTGCAACCTCAATCCTTGCCACTCTTCGGTTGTCAGCGCGAACATGAAGTCGGATGGAAACCGGCCTGGATTGCGCCTGACCTGCTGATTCAGGCGCTTGGTCTCCACCCCGTAGAGTGCGGCCAGATCCGCATCCAGCATCACCCGCTGCCCGCGCAGCTCAATGATGCAGCCCGCTATCGTCTCCGGCTCCAGAAGCTCTCCCATTACAGAGAGTCTCGCCCGCAGAGCCGCCGCCGCCATGTCCTCAAACTATCCAATTTCATCGAAAACACCCACATCTGACTCGCTCATGCCCAGACAACCCCGCAATTCCAAAGCCAAGTCCTCCGCCTCCCTCGGCTTCGAAGCCAAGCTCTGGCTCACCGCTGACAAGCTCCGCAACAACATGGACGCGGCGGAGTACAAGCACGTCGTCCTCGGCCTGATCTTCCTCAAGTACATCTCAGACACCTTCGAGGAACACCGCGCCAAGCTCATCCAGGGCGAGGGTGACTACGCCGGCGCCAACCCCGAAGATCCGGACGAATACAAAGCCGAGAACGTCTTCTGGGTGCCCGCCGAGGCCCGCTGGTCGCACCTGCAGGCCAGCGCCAAGCAGCCCGCCATCGGCAAGATCGTGGACGACGCCATGGTCGCCATCGAGCGCGACAACCCGCGCCTCAAGGGCGTGCTCCCCAAGGACTACGCCCGGCCCGGCCTCGACAAGCAGCGCCTCGGCGAACTCATCGACGTCATCGCCACCATCGAACTCACCGCCGCCAGCGAGGGCGAGAAGACGCACCGCTCCGTCGATCTGCTCGGCCGCGTGTACGAGTATTTTCTCACCCGCTTCGCCAGCGCCGAGGGCAAGAACGGCGGGCAGTTCTACACGCCGAGTTGCGTGGTGCGCTGCCTGGTCGAGATGCT